>Ga0209277_10000011_pt1 | contig 179576 bp, 121 predicted proteins | sample JI81AbrownDNA_FD_187503 | JGI IMG/M metagenome (GOLD analysis project Ga0209277, IMG submission 187503) | Wastewater effluent complex algal communities from Wisconsin, to seasonally profile nutrient transformation and Carbon sequestration -... | ecosystem: Engineered > WWTP > Effluent > Algae... | reverse complement strand
GCGTGCATGGCGCGGTCCTCAGGCTTCGACACCCCGAGGAAAAAACCGCGTCATGCATGCACCGTTTTTACGAAGCCTAGACCCTATCTCATTGAACGGCAATCAGAAAAAGTGGGGAGACCTTAGGTACTTTCCCCAGCATCACCGCGTGATGACGATCGGTACGACTCAGCGCAAATACGATCAGGCGGGAAATACGATCGAGATCAGTCCACAACCCGTGATCGTGGTCGACGACCCGCCGCCAGGCGGTGGTGGTGAGACGGAGAGCGCCGCCTACGAAGGCACGGAACAAACGGCGATCGGTCTGGACGACGGCAACCCGCCGCCGGGCATCGCGACCAAGACGTTCGCGTACAACGCCGCGAACCGGATGGCGAGCGTGAGCGAGAACGGCGAGCTGCTGATGAGCTACCGCTACAACGGCGCGGGCGAGCGTGTATACCGCAGCGGCAGCGGTCAGACGGCGCACACGGTGTTCGATCCCAACGGCCAATGGATCGGCGATTACGACGAGTACGGCCAAGTCATCCAACAAGCGATCTGGCTCGGCGATCTACCGGTGGGCCTGCTCGCCCGCCTGGACGGTGGCGAGCGCAGGTTGTTCTACATTCAACCCGATGCTCTGGGCACACCGCGCGTGGTGATCGACCCGACGCGCGGCACGCAAGGAACGGCAGTCTGGCGTTGGGAACTCGAAGACGAAGCCTTCGGCGAAACCGAACCAAACCAGGACCCGGACGGCGACAACACGCTGTTCGTGTTGGACATGCGCTACCCGGGCCAGCAGCACGACAGCGCGACGGGGTTCAACTACAACTACTTCCGGGATTACGACGCATCCACCGGGCGGTATGTGCAGAGTGATCCGGTTGGATTGTTGGGCGGAATCAATACCTTTGCCTATGTAAGTGCGAGGCCACTGATTGCAATAGACAAGTATGGGCTGAGTGAAGAGTGCGATGAATGCGCCCCGAACTCTCCTAGATTTGATAGAGCTAGCCAAGCTGCGAGACACATTCTTCGTTACATCGTTCCCGTTTCATTGAAGCATAGGTTAGAAATCTGCGGAAATATCTGCCGGGATGGGGATGGAAAATTCTTCTGGACTGGGCCAATAGTAGGCGTAATCAACAAATGCTGGCCCAATGGCGGCGTGGGCTCTCAGCCTTCATCTCAGTGCCCATCGTGCTCCAAAAGAGTAGCTGCGTGGCATACGCACCCAGCCAATGGAAATGACTGGTGGGATAAGTATTTCGAGCCTGTTTATGATTCTGAAGGTTTCTCTCCAGGAGATAGAGCGTATTCTGACCTACACTCGATTAATAACTTTTTGGGCACCCCCTCCGGAAGTTCCTGATCTATTTCTGGCAGACGGGCGGTGAGAGCTACGGGGACTTGCGATGAAATCGACAGGATATACGCCCATGCTGGCCGTCGTTTTGCTTCTAGCCGCATGCAATGGAGTTGGTACGACAGACCCGAAAGAAGCAGCAAAAATCTATGCTGAAAGAGAAGGATTGATTCCAGCCGAAAATAGACTTCACACGCTCCGAAAATTCAGTAATGGCTCAACTAGCGTATTTGAAAGCCGGCGCCGCGATGAATATGCGAATGGTCTTATTAACAAGCTCGCAGGGAAGGAGTATTGGGAAGCGTGCTATCGGCCTATCGGAGATGTGCTGGGGGGCGATTATTGTTTCTATATGGAGAGTCAAAACTTGAACTTATTGACCACTTATCGTGGCCAGTAGGTTGAGAGGGCCATTGTTGAGGAGCGACGAGGCCCCGATTGTGGCGCTCGCCGTTATTTAAGACATGCTTTTTTTCGACCCCAAGGGCCTGAACACGAATTACGGCTACAACGGCTTCGGCGAACTGACGTCGCTGCAAAGCCCGGACACGGGGACGACGACGTACGAATACGACACCGTGGGCAATCGCACGAAACAAACCGACGCCCGCAACAAGGTCACGAACACCGCCTACGACGCCCTGAATCGTCCCACGGCGGTGAGCTACCAGAATCAAGTGGCAGAGTCGCCTTCCCCATTAAAATCGAGTTACTGCAGTACATGCGGCGATTCACGGCCTCGTCCGCATCTCCAACACCGACAGAATCTCCATCGCGTCTTCGCGATGTTCGCCGCACATGTCCGCTTGCGGGCGTAGGCGGGCGCAGAAAGCGGGGCGTTCGGGGCGGCCGAAGAGGCGGCAGCGGTAGGTGTCGTCGAGTTGCACGCAGGGGATGCCGGCGGGTTTGCCGTGGGGCATGCCGGGGAGGGGGCTGGCGATCGAGGGTGCGATGCAGCAGGCGCCGCAGCCGGGGCGGCAGTCCACGGCGGTTTCGGAGGGCGGGGTCGTTTGCATGGCGCATCCTGAACGGCGGTGGCCGGGCTCTACAAGGCCAAGCGTCATACGGCTGGATTTCACAAGGCGGGGCTTCAGAAGCCCAAGCTTCAGAAGTCCGAGCCTCACGAAGTCAGGCTTCACCACGCCCAATACCACAAGCCCCGACTTCATTAGGCCCGATCTCACGAGGCCCGACCACACAAGCCCAACATCCGCAGCGACGGTTGCCGCTAAGCCGGCGCCGCGCTCGGCGCGAGTCTGGGGCGTACGACAGCGGTCTGCTCTGCACAGGGCGCTCGCGGGTGTTTTCGATGAGCCGCGATTTCGAAGGGCGCGATGCCCTGTTTTCGGTCGCTGCGGTTTCTCAAGCGCGCGTCGGGACGGTACAGTAGGCGCGGAAACGACGACGACGCGCAGGGGAACGAGGGCGGCACGATGCAGGAGACGATTGAGGCCGCTCAGGCCGCCCCGGCGCGCGGGACGCACGCCGCCGCCGTTGCGATGCGCGAAACGCGCGCGGGTACTGCCGTTTTGGTTCCGGTTCGGAAGGTGCGTCGCTGATGGCGAAACCCCCGGTGGCGCTGCTCGATACCGTGCGCGAGGTCTACACGCCCGAGGGCGTGGCCTTGCGGTTGTCCGCCGCCGGCCCGGTGCCGCGGGCGATGGCGTGGTTGATCGATGCGGGTATCCGTTACGCGGTGCTCAGCGTGTTCTCGATCATCTTGGCGATGACCGGCGAAGCGGGCATGGGCGTGTATCTGGTGCTGCTGTTCGCGACGATGTGGGGTTACCCGATCGTGTTCGAAGCGATGATGGACGGCCAGACGCCCGGCAAACGGGCGATGTCGTTGCGCGTGATCGCCGCCGACGGCGCGCCGGTCGGTTGGTTGGCTTCGTTCTCGCGCAATCTGCTGCGGACGGTGGATTTCCTGCCCTTGGGCTACGGCGTGGGCTTGATCGTCGGTTACGCCGACCCGTGGGGGCGCAGGCTGGGCGATATGGTCGCGAAGACGGTGGTGATTCATGCGCCGCGCGAGCCCTCGCATCCGCTGTCGCGCTTGGAAGGCGCGTACGCGCCCGCGATGCCGCTGCAGCCGCAGGAACAAGCCGCGGTGATCGCTTTCGCTGAACGCGCGCAGGCGCTGACACCGGGGCGTCAGGAAGAATTGGCCAACATCGTCGCGCCGGCGGTCGGCAGCGGCGGCGCGTTGGGCGTGCGGCGTTTGCAGGGCGTCGCCAACTGGTTGCTGGGGCGCGCATGAGACAGGAAGCGTTCGTCGCACGTTACGAGCCCGAGTGGAAAGCGTTGGAAGAGTGGCTGCGCTTGCGCGGCGACAACCCGCGGCTGGTGCTCAAGAATCAAAGCGGCTGGGAGGGATTGCGCGACGAGGATGTGCCCGTGCGCTACCGGCGCTTGTGCCAGCAGCTCGCGTTGGCGCGGCGTCGCGGCTACAGCCCGCAAGTGGTCGAACGCATACAAGCGCTGATGCAGCGCGGCCACGCCGTGCTCTATCGCGCGACCGCGCCGCAATGGCGGCGGGCGTTGATGTTTTTCCTCGCCGAATTCCCGCGCTTGGTGCGCGCGCAACGCGGCTGCCTCTGGGCGTCGATCGTGTTGTTCGTGGTGCCGCTGGTCGGCATGTTTCTCGCCGTGCAGCAATGGCCGGAACTGTCCAGCAGCGTGTTTTCGCCGCAGGAATTGGCGCAGTTCGAGCAGATGTACGATCCGGACGACCCGGCGCGCAAGATCGGACGCGAAGACGGCACCGACCTGATGATGTTCGGCCACTACATCATGAACAACATCAGCATCGGTTTTCGGACCTTCGCCAGCGGCTTGCTGGCCGGCATCGGCACCATCTTCGTGTTGATCAGCAACGGCTTGATCATCGGCACCGTCGCCGGGCATTTGCAGGCGATCGGCCACGGCGACCCGTTCTGGCGATTCGTCGCGGGCCACTCCGCCCCGGAATTGACCGCGATCGTGCTCGCGGGTGCGGCCGGTTTGCGCTTGGGCTTGGCGTTGATCGCGCCGGGCCGTCGTCGCCGCGTCGATGCTTTGATCGAGGCCGGTCGCGTCGGCGCTAAATTGTGCATCGGCGTCTTCGCGATGCTGGTGTTCGCCGCGTTTGTCGAAGCGTTTTGGTCTTCGATCGGCTGGATGCCGGCGGTGGTGAAGTACAGCGTCGGCGGCGTGTTGTGGGCCACGACCATTCTGTGGCTGTGGCGCGGCGGGCGCGGCGTCGTCGTGGGCGACGACGCCGAGCGGATCGATCCCCGCGCATGGTCCACCGGAACCGCTCGAACGATGCAGGACCCGGGCGGCCGATGAAACTCGAATCGCTCACCGTCGAGCTGCGCCCGCGTTCCGGTTGGGAAGCCATGGAATTGGGCAGCGCCCTGGTGCGCCGCCACGCGCGCGATATTTGGCGAGCGTGGCTGCTGTGTACGCTGCCGGTGTTCGCATTGCTCTGCGCCGGCGCGTGGTCGCTGGGCCACGTGGCGTTCGCCTGGCTGGCGATGTGGTGGTTGCGGCCGGTGTTCGATCGCATTCCGGTTTATGTCTTGTCGCGCGCGGTGTTCGGCGACGCGCCCACGCTGCGCGAAACCCTGCGCGCGCAGTTCCGTTGGGGCTGGCGGCCGATGCTGGGCCATTTGACCTGGCGCAGATTCAGCCCATTGCGCGCGGTGATGCTGCCGATCGATCTGCTCGAAGGCGCGGACAAGACGCTATTGGCGGAACGCCGCCGCGTGATCGGTTCGGGCGCGAGCGGGCATGCCGTGCAATTGACCTTGATGTGCGCGAATTTCATCGTCATCGCGCAAGCGTCGCTGCTGTTGCTGGTGGTGCTGTTCGTGCCGAACGAGAAGATCGAGGGTTTCATCGAAGCGGCGTTGCAATGGGGCCAGCGGCCGCCGGAATGGTTGGTGTTGTTGCTGCTGGTGGCCGACTACATCGCCGTCGCCGTGATCGAGCCGTTTTACGTGGGTGGCGGTTTCGGTTTGTATCTCAATCGCCGCACGCAGCTCGAAGCCTGGGACGTGGAAATCGCGTTCCGACGCATGCGCAAGCGGATCGACGCCGGCATGCTGGGCGCGTTGTTGCTGGTGGTCGCGTGTTGGTCGTCGGCTGCGTTCGCGCAACAGGCCCCGCCGACCGAACCGCCGGCGCCTTCGACGCCGCCGACGGTGCAGGCGCAACCCGAGAAGAAGCCCGACGACGAGGCGAAGCCGAAAACGCCGCCCGACGCGCCGCAGACGGCCAAAGAGGCCGCCGAGGCGATTTTGGGCGGCGGCAAGAAGCCCGATCACAGCGCCGACGAAGAGGGTGGCCCGCCGCCGCAAGCGCTGGACTCGATCTTCGGCAAAGGCACGGTCGATCACGACGCGTTCGGTAAATCGGTGGCGCGCGCGTACGAAGACCCGGATCTGCGTCCGCAGCGCCGCAATAAAGTGTGGCAACGCCGTCATCCTCCCGAATTCGCGCCTGGGCAACCCACGCCGCAATTGGATTGGCTGGGCCAGATCGTCGCGTTCATCGGCGAATACGGCCTGTGGTTGTTGTTCGGTTTCGTGGTGATGCTGTTGCTGGCGACCGCGCGGCGTTGGCTACCGTGGTTGCGCGGTTTCGTCGGCGCGGCCGAGCCCGAACCGGCGCCGGTCGAGGTGCAGGCGGCCGAACACATCGAACCGCTGCCGCCGGATATCGTCTCCAGCGCGCGTCGTTTGTGGCGCGAAGGCCAGCCGCGACGCGCGTTGGCGTTGCTGTATCGCGCCAGCGTCGAAGCGATGACCGCGCGCGCCGGCTCGCATCTGCCGCCGGGCGCGACCGAGGCCGAATGCTTGCGGATGTCGCGACGCATGCCCGAACCCGACGATCGCACCGCGTTCCAGCAAATGGTGCGCATCTGGCAATACGCGGCCTACGGTCAGCGCTTGCCGGAAGAGGCCGATTTCGAGGCCATTCTGCAAAGTCTGACCCAACGCTTCGGGTGGCGCGCATGAGCCGCGATGCGTTGCGTACGTCCAAATCCGCGAACGTGACCGTGCTGAGCGTGTTGGCGGCATTAGTGTTGATCTTGGGCTTCGCGGCGTGGTGGATGGCCACGTTCGAGCGCGTGATCAAAGTGCAGACGTTGCCGCCGCGCGGCGAGGCCGCCTACAACCCGCTGTACGCGCTGAAATTGGCCTTGGTCGCCGACGGTCAACCCACCAACGCGCGGCAGCGCTTGGAGTTGGACGAAAACCCGCTCGGCGCACACGACACGCTACTGCTGTACGGCGACCCCGCCACGTTGCGCGCGCAGGAACGCAGCGAATTGCTCGATTGGGTGGCCCGTGGGGGCCATCTGATTCTGCGCACCCCGCCGCTGCGCGACGATCTGGACGCCGACGACGCGCCGATCTTCGGCGAACTGGGCATCGTGCTCGACGGCATCGGCGAGGACGACGACCCCATCTCCGAATGCATGGGTCTGCGCGTCGCGCGCGAAGACGATCACGTCGAGTTCTGCTACGCGCGCCGTTTCGCGTTCGCCGAAGACGGCCCCGACATCCTGCTCAGTTGGGACGACGAGGCCAGCGAAACCAGCGTATTCGCGCGTTTGGCCCACGGTCGCGGCACGGTCGATGTGTTGGCGGACCTGGATTTTTTGAACAACAATCAGCTCGAAGACGGCCCGCACTACGCGCTCGCACGGCAACTGTTCCAGCCCAATCGCGGCGAAGGCGGCACCGCGCATCTGATCTACAGCGCCGACGTGCCGTCGCTGTTCCGATTGATGATGCGCTACGGCTGGATGATCGCGACGCCGCTGTTGTTGGCGCTGATGCTGTGGCTGTGGTTGCGCACCGAACGTTTCGGCCCGCTGCAACCCTCGCCCGCGGCCGAACGTCGCTCGCTGCTCGAACACGTGCAGGCCGCCGGCGATCATCTGTATCGCTACGGACGCAGCGCCGTGCTCTACGACGCCGTGTTCGATGCGTTCCTGCGCCGCTTGCGTCGGCGCGACCCGTACGCCGCCGCGCTCGACGGCGCCTTGCGCGTCGAAGCGATCGCTCGCCGCACCGGCATGAGCACGGCGGAGATCGAAGACGCATTGCGTTATCCCCGTCCGCGCGACCCTCGCGATTTCGTGTACCGGATCGCCAAACTTCTCCACTTGAGACACCGCCTATGAACGATGTTCAGACCTCCGCGAGCGAAATCGTGCCCGCGCCCGAACCGAACGCCATCGCGCCGATCGTGGGCGAGGCTCTGGTCGAAAAAGCCGCTGCGGTTCGCGCCGAAATCGCCAAAGCGTTCATCGGTCAGGACGACGTGCTCGATCAGATCCTGATCGTGCTGCTCGCTGGCGGCCATGTGCTGATCGAAGGCGTGCCGGGCCTCGGCAAAACGCTGCTGGTGCGCGCGTTGGGCCAAGCGCTCGGCTGTCGCTATGCGCGCGTGCAGTTCACGCCCGATCTGATGCCCAGCGACGTCAGCGGCCATGCGGTGTACGACCCGAAGACCGAACGCTTCGCGATCCGTCGCGGCCCGATTTTCGCCAACCTCATCCTCGCCGACGAAATCAACCGCGCGCCCGCGAAGACGCAGTCGGCGCTGCTCGAAGCGATGCAGGAACAGCAGGTCACCATCGAAGGCACCAGCCATCCGCTGCCGGCGCCGTTCATGACGCTCGCCACGCAGAACCCGGTGGAGCAGGAAGGCACGTATCCGCTGCCCGAAGCGCAGCTCGATCGCTTCCTGCTGAAAGTGATGATCGACTACCCCTCGCACGAGGACGAAGTCAGCATGGTCACCGCCGTCAGCACCGGCCGCGCCGCCGCGCATTTCGATCTGTCGCAAGTCGGCCAAGCGCTGAGCGCGGACGAGATCGTCGCGATGCAGCTCGGTACCGCGCTGGTGACGTTGGACGCTGCGGTGATCGATTACGCCGTGCGCATCGCCGCCGCCACGCGGCGCTGGCCCGGCATCGCGCTCGGCGCCGGCCCGCGTGGCAGTCTCGCGCTGGTCCGCGCGGCGCGCGCGCAAGCGGTGTTGAGCGGTCGCGATTTCGTCACCCCCGACGACATCCGCAGCATCGCCAAACCGGCGTTGCGCCATCGCATCGCGTTGGCGCCGGAACTGCAGATCGAAGGACAAACGCCAGACCAAGTGCTCGAAGCGCTGCTGGCGAAGGTGGAAGCGCCGCGGCAATGAACGCGACCGCGGCCTCGCCCGCTACGACATCGGCCGCACCGCCGCCGCTCTCCGGCTCCGCCCGGAAAGCGACGAACGGCGCCGCACCGCGTCCGCGTCATACGGTGGAAGCCGCGCCGCGCACGCGGGCTTGGATTCGTCCGGCGCCGTTGTTGGTGTGGGCGGCGATCGCGTGGGCCGCGGTCGGCGTCGCCGCGAGTCTGAATTTCATCACCGTTGCGGTGTGGGCGGGTATCGGCGGCAGTGTCGCGATGTTGGCCTTGCTCGACGCCGTGCTGTTGCGCGGTGCGCCCACGCCGGAAATCGCCCGCGAAGTGCCCGAAGCCTGGCCCATCGGCGTCGAACGCGACGTGCGCCTGCGCATCGAACATTACGGCCGTCGCTTGCGCGTGGATGTTCACGATTGCCATCCGGGCGATTGGCCGATGCGCGACCTGCCGCGCCGGCTCGATCTCGACGACGGCAGCGTCAGCACGCTCGCTTACCACTTGCGCCCCATCGCGCGCGGCAATTTCCGTTTCGAAGGCACGCAACTGCGTTTGTACTCGCCGCTGCGGCTGTGGCGACAATCGCGTATGGCCGGCACCGTGCAATCGGTGCGCGTGTTCCCGAATTTCGCGCCGCTCGCCGGCTTCGCATTGTTCAGCGCCGAACAGGCCTCGCGCTTGGTCGGCGCGCACATTCGCCGCCGTCGCGGCGAAGGCACCGATTTCCATCAGATGCGCGAATACCGCGTCGGCGACAGCATGCGCCAGATCGATTGGAAAGCGACCGCGCGCGCGCGTAAACTCATCTCGCGCGAATACCAAGACGAAAAGAACCAGCAATTGCTGCTGGTGCTCGACACCGGCCGCCGCATGTTGGCGCACGAAGCGGGTCTGTCGCATTTCGACCGCGCGCTGGATGCGGCCTTGGTGGTCTCGTACATCGCGCTGCGCCGCGGCGACGCCGTCGGCCTGCTCGCCACCGGCGGCGACGAACGCTGGGTGGCGCCGCAACGCAGCATGGCCGCGATCGACACGCTGCTGCGCGCCAGCTACGACATCCAACCCAAACCCATCGCCACCGATTACCTCGCCGCCGCCACCGATCTCGCCCTGCGCCAACGTCGCCGCGCGCTGGTGATGCTGGTGACGAATCTGCGCGACGAAGACATCGAAGACGTACTCGCCGCCGTGCGTCTACTGCAGCGCCGGCATTTGGTCGTCGTCGCCAGCCTGCGCGAACGCGACCTCGACGAAGTGCTGGACCAACCCGTCGACGACATCCGCACCGCCGTCCGCGCCGCCGCCGCCGCCCGCTACATCGCCCAACGCGCCGCCGCCCACGACGTCCTGCGCAACCACCGCGTGATGGTCCTCGACGTCACCTGCGAAGAACTCCCCGGCGCCCTCGTCGAGCAGTATCTGTCGATCAAACGCAGCGGGTTGCTGTAGGGCGGGCCCTGGCCCGCCGCTTTTCGAATTCGCTGGACTCTCACCAGCGGAAGAGCGACGTAGCCCGGATAAGGCCGAAGGCCGCATCCGGGGTGCTGTCTTCGCGAAAATCCCGGGAAGCGCTTCGCTTGTCTGGGCTACACAACTGATCGGAAATTTTCGACGGCAACGTCAACTCTCGGCTTGCGCGGCATCGGAAAACCTCTTGTTTACAGATGCAATCCGATTGACACCCCGCGAACGACAGTGGCAGGGTGTGTGCTAAATCCAGGTTTTAGGGTCTATTGATAGTTAGAGGCGCGCAGTGACATCAGAAGAACTTGAGAATTTCTGCTTTCTTCGTCTGTACTCCAGCGATCTCAATGATTGTCGCCACCTGATACGAATGATTCGTCGCTACCGAAGGAATGATGTCCGCTACGCACTTCTGCGAGACTTGGCGGTTACCTACTCTCGCCCATTCAGCGGAAACAGCAAAAAGGTTAAGGGCAAGCATTACTTGCCTCTGAGCTATGTCCCCGCTGAACACAATGAAATGCATCGCCGGCTTTTCGACTTGCGCAACTTTCAGTTTGCTCATTCGTCTCTAAAGTTTCACGACACAAGGATTGCCAAGCTCGGAAATATCGTTGCCACCTCCCGAAAGAGCGTAGATTTCGCGTATCTAGACCGTTCATTGCTAGAGATAGAGCGGCTTATTGTTTCTGTCGAGGCAAACGTCAACGAGGCAGCTGCAGCTTTGGAAGCGCGCCTCTAACAATTCGTTCAAGCCAACCCCGCGTGGTGGCGTCGACCACGTGCCTGCGCTACGCTAGCACGCGTCCGCCACCCCGCTGCGGGTCGGCTTAATTCAGGCGTTATGTGCAGGGAGGTCTACATGCGTGCAACAGTCATTTTTGTAGTATTGGCACTCACCTCTATTGATGCCCGCGCAGAAGAGAATGTGGGCTCTACGAGGTGGCTCTATAAAGTCTGTAAGCAGGTAGAGCAGTCTCGCGAAGGCGAGGAACTTTCTACAGCCGACAAGATAGATGCATTGCAGTGCAAGTCTTATATGGCAGGCGCTTTTCAGGGGTATAACTGGGCTACAGCAGATAAATGCAACTTGACTAATGCGACTTCCGGTGATCTGACAAAAATGTTTCTTCATGTCTATCGAACAATGCCGGAAGGAAATCGTGACAATACTGCCCAAACATCGGTCGGAATGGTTCTTGACACTTGTTTTTGCCACGATGATCTTGAGCTGGAAAAAGTGATGTGCCCTGCACTTCCACCTAGCTAGTATGCACATAACAATTCGTTCAAGCCGACCCCGCATCGTGGCGTCGGCCACGTGCCTACGCTACGCTAGTACGCGTCCGCCACCCCGCTGCGGGTCGGCTTAATTCAGGCGTTAGGCGGCATGGCAGCTATCACGCAACTTGAAAAGGCAGCAATCCTGCTGGCGGAAACCATCCAAGCAGACTGGGAACAGGATCTGGGATTCGGTGGGTGGCTGGGCGCCGATGGCGAACGAGTCAGAGACAATGCTCTTGCTCTTGTCCAAGCGGCAAGGTCCGATACGCTACACGAGGTTACTGGAGGCGCATCTGTCCATGAGTACCTTGGCCAATCGTGGCTAAAAATCCACTCCAAATCCTATGAGCAGGCGGATGCCTTCCAAGTCCTAAGGGCGGCCAAGTAGCCCGGATGCGGCCGCAGGCCGTATCCGGGGCATGGCTTGCGCGAATCCCCGATACGATTCGCTTATCCGAACCGACTTTCAAATATTTCGAATTTCAGATCAATCACCAAGAGCGCGCAATGAAAAGACTGTGGCTTCTTGCTCTTAGCCTTCTCATCGCAAGCTGCGCATCCGTACCGTTGCCGGGCACGGTCTACAAAGGCCGCTACTTCCACAACTTCGAGAACTCAGCCTTCACGCCTGAAGGCAGCGCGGAGCGCTGGTGCGTCGCGGCGTCGGACATGGCAAAGGCGCAAGCGCCCGGGAGTCGTTCCGGAACCGCGGATGTCGTCGTGCGCGGTGAACTGAGCGCGGAAGGGCAGTACTGCAATCTTGGCGCTTACAAACGCATATTGAAGGTCTATGAAGTGATCGACGTTTCCAATATTGAGTCGATGAACTAGCGAGTAGCCCGGATAAGGCCTTAGGCCGCATTCGGGAGACGCCACGCTCATTCCGCCTATTCCCCGCAACGTGTCGCACTCATGAGCAATCACCCTTGGGTTTGCTTCTCGTGCCGGCGAGCTGTACGACGCGCCTCGCCCGAGACAACCTCGGTCGTGTGCGCCACGTGCGGCAATGCCTGCACCCATTTGTCGCTGAAGGTGAAAATTCCACCGAAGGACAAACCCAAAGCCTGGGAGGCGCTGCACGAGCGCGTCCATCGCCATCGAACGGCACGCGAAGAAAGGCAGCGAATGCATCTTGCGGAAAGAAAGCGTTGGCTGAAACTTCGCATTGAAGAATTGGAAAACGCGAAGTCCAGCGCTTATCGCGATTACTTGTTGCACAGATACCGCGACGAGCTTGCCGAAGCGCAGTGCTGAAGCCGTATTCGTAGCGGCGAACACTCTGATAAACGATCATCTTGTCGCGCGCATGCGACCCGCGCGAAAATCCCCGGATGCGCTTCGCTTATCCGGGCTACGCGTTTCCTGTCCGAATCACATCGCCACCCGATCCGTCGGCGGGGTCGAGGTCGCATTCGCGTCTTGGTCCGGGCCGAGCAATTGTTTCCAGCCCAGATAAATCGCGTTGGTCGAAATCGGCGCGAGCAGGGCGACGAAGATCGCGTTGAGGAACAGGCCCGCGGCGGCTTGTCCGAGCAGCGGCACCAGCAGCATGCCGAAGGCGCCAGTGATGACCATCGCGAGGGCGCCGACGACCGACATCGCGATGGTGAACAGCAGCATCGCCGGCAGATTGCGCAAGCAGGCGCGCACGCTGCGGCCGAGCGCGGCCGGTAAGCCGACATCGCCGAAGATCATGTCCGGCACCATCGTGAAGGTGAGCAAGCCGATCGCGATGACCACCGCGATCGCGGCGCCGACCCACAGCGCGATAGCGCCGAGCGGCAGCGTGGACAGCGCGTCGGGCGTGATGGCCTCCGCACCGCCGGCTTGTATCTCCTGCAGCGCCTTCGCGAAGCGCTCGGCTTCCTCGAACCCGACCAGCCAGCTCAGCAACATCCCGACCGCGACCAGCGCCAACAATTGGGGGCCCAGCACGCCGATCAACAAGCGCCCGGCTTTGCCGTTCTGCAGGGCGCGGAACAATTGCGCGGGGCTGGCGCCGCGGCCTTCATCCACTTCGCGCGCGACGTAGAACATGGCCAACACCACCAGCGCCGACGCGATCAAGGCGACGAGCTGCACCAGCGCGGCGATTTGCATGCCGACCCCGGCCATCAAACTCGGCAGGATGCCGAGCACGCCCAGCCACAGGCCGTAGAACGCGAACCCGCGCGGGTTGCGCCACCACAGTTTGACGCCGTCGATCACCCAGGCCGCGCCTGCGAAGGGTTCCACTGTGCGAATGCTCATGCGCGCGACGACGCTCCTGGAAAGAAATCACGGGAAGTAGAACTGATCTGGACATCGGTCGATGCCGCGTTTGCGCATCGCCGCCGACGAAAGCCGAGGCCTAGGTTTTAAAAGCATCGGCAATGCTTAGAACTTATCTCAACATCGAAATAGCGACGATTTTCAGCCGTCGCCCCGGCGAAAGCCGGGATCCAGATGCGGAAAACGCGGGGAAAAGCGGGGTTACGGCTTTCGCCGGAACGACGATATCAAGCTGATCCGTTTCTCCACTGACCTTGAGATAGATTCTAATTTCTGTTTCGCCGGAGCGACGGCATTGTACGTATCGTCGTCGCTTCCGATGTTGAGGTTTCGTGAACGATCGCGACGTTCGCCGGCCTCAATGCCCGCGCAACACGGCCGCATGACGCACGAAACGACGCAGCAAACCGCGCGCGTGCGGCGTGGGTTTCACGCTCTTCGCCATCCCGCGATGGCACTGACCTTCGCGCTGCAGGGCGTCGCGCCGCGCGCGCACGTAGCCGCGCATGTGATCGACGCTGAATTCCGGATGGAATTGCAGGCCCCAGGCGTGGTCGCGCCAACGGAAGGCCTGGCAATCGTCTTGATCGGAGCGCGCCAACACCGTGGCGTCGGCCGGCGGCTTCAGCACGCTTTGCAGATGGCTGACCTGCACCCGGAAGCGTTCGGGCATCGGCGCGAACAGCGGGTCGTCGCTCGCGTGCGGATGCAGTTCCACCGGCACCGTGCCCATCTCGCGGCCGCGTGGGTTGTAGTCCACCGCGCCGCCCAGGGCATGCGCCAGCAATTGATGGCCGTAGCAGATGCCCAGCACCGGCAGGCCCGCCTCCAGCCGCTCGCGCAGCCAATCGGCGGAGCGCTCGCTCCAGTCGTGACGGTCAGTGACCATCGAGCTGGAGCCGGTCACGATCACCCCCACGATGTCCGCCTGCGCGGGGAGGGCCTCGCCGGCTTCCACGTTCACCGCGAGGGTCTGGTCGGCCGACAGCCCGGCGGCCACCCGGATCCAATGCGGAAACCGCCCGTGCCGGCGCAGGCTGTCCACCGGTTGTCCGGTTTCGATGATCAGGAAGCGGTCGTTGGGGCGGGGACGGGCGTTCACGGGGCGTAGGCGGGGCGGGTTGCGAGGGGCGACGCTTATACTACCCAGTCCCCACACCGCCAGCGCTTCGACATGCAGGGACCGACATTCCAAAACCTCATACTCCGCCTCAACGAATACTGGGCGGGGCAGGGCTGCGTGCTGATCCAGCCGCTCGACCTCGAAGTCGGCGCCGGCACCTTCCACCCGGCCACCTTCCTGCGCGCGCTGGGCCCGGAGCCGTGGAACGCCGCCTACGTGCAGCCCAGCCGCCGTCCCACCGACGGCCGTTACGGCGAGAACCCCAACCGCCTGCAGCATTACTACCAATACCAGGTGGTGATGAAGCCCAACCCCGACAACATCGTCGAGCTGTATTTCGATTCGCTGAAAGCGCTCGGCATCGATCCGAACATCCATGACCTGCGTTTGGTCGAGGACAACTGGGAATCGCCGACGCTCGGCGCCTGGGGTTTGGGCTGGGAAGTGTGGCTGAACGGCATGGAGGTGACGCAGTTCACCTACTTCCAACAAGCCGGCGGTTTGGAATGCAAACCGGTGCTGGGCGAGATCACCTACGGCTTGGAGCGGCTCTGCATGTATCTGCAGAACTGCGACAACGTCTACGACCTGATCTGGACCATCGGTCCGCAGGGCGCAGTGACTTACGGCGATGTGTTCCTGCAGAACGAACGCGAACAGAGCGCGTACAACTTCGAACACGCGAACGTCGAAGAACTGTTCCACCGCTTCGATGCCTGCGAAGCCGAAGCGCTGAAGCTGGTCGAACTCGGTCTGCCGCTGCCGGCGTACGATCAGGTCTGCAAAGCCTCGCATTCGTTCAATTTGCTGGATGCGCGCCGCGCGATTTCCGTCACCGAACGTCAACGCTACATTCTGCGCGTGCGCAACCTGGCCCGGTCCGTGGCCGAGAGTTATCACGCGCAGCGCGAAAAGCTCGGCTTCCCGGTGTTGAAGGACGAAGCCAAGCGCGCCGCGTTGGGTTTGGCGCCGTTGAACGCGACGCAGGACGCGGCGTGAGCGACATCGCCGCCGCGCGCGATGTCTTGATCGGCATGTACGACTCGCCGTTCGTGCGGCGCGTCGCGATCAGCATGGATGCCCTCGGCTTCCCGTTCGAGCACCGCGATTGGTCGGTGGGCAAGGATTTCGATCGCATTCGCGACTACAGCCCGCTCGGCCGCGTGCCGGTGTTGGTGCCGGCCGAGGGCGAACCGCTCACCGAGTCGGCGATGATCTTGGAACATCTGGACGATCTCGTCGGCCCGGAACGTGCGTTGATGCCGCCCAGCGGCCCCGCGCGCCGCGAAGCGCTGCGGATCCTTGCGTTCGCCACCGGCGCGGCCGAGAAAGCCATCCAGATCGTCGGCGAACGCGTGTTTCGGCCGGAAGAAAAACGGCATGCGCCGTACGTCGAACGCTGTCGCGCGCAGATGCGCGGCGCGCTCGGCGAATTGGACAAGGTGTGCGCGCAGGCGGCCGATCGCGAGTGGTTGATCGGTGAGCGCATCGGCCAAGCGGACATCACCGTCGGCTGTTTCGTCACCTACGTGCGCGAAGCGGTGCCCGAGCCGATCGACGATTTTCCCGCGCTGCGCGCGCGCGTCGATCGTTATCAGGCATTGCCGGCGTTCCAGCGTTACTACGCGCCGTTTTTTCAGCCCGATGCCAGCGGAGGCGCGCGCGCATGAATCCGCTGCCCGCGCGGCTGACGCCCGATGCGCTCGAACGGCTCGAACGCGACCCGTCGTTCGCGACGCAACGCTTCGCCGAGCTGTTCGCGCACGGCAGCCTGAGCGCGGAGCTGTACGCGCCGCGCGGCCACGACTCGCAAACGCCGCATACGCGCGACGAGGTGTACGTCGTCGTCGCCGGCCGCGGGACGTTTGTCTGCGACGGCGAGACGCGCGCGTTCGGCCCGGGCGAGTTGTTGTTCGTGCCCGCGGGCATGGACCACCGGTTTGTCGATTTCAGCGACGACTTCGCCACCTGGGTGCTGTTCTACGGCCCCGAAGGCGGCGAAGCGGCGCGACAGGATGGAACGCGATGACGCAGATGCAACATCGCTTGAAACAACGAAATAACCCGCTTGAAGTCCCTCTCCCACCGGGAGAGGGGTTGGGGTGAGGGCCGGAAGCGCATGCGCTCGCCGACTTCGCCCTCACCCACACCGCAACACCGACCCACCTCCGCCCTTCGGGCACCTTCTCCCGGAGGGAGAAGGACACACCAAAAAAGAATCGCAACATGAGCCAGATGCAATCGCTGTTGATCGAACTCGGCACCGAAGAACTGCCGGTCAAAGCCCTTCCGGGTTTGGCCCAGGCGTTCTTCGACGGCACGCTCGACGCGCTGAACAAGCGCGGCATCGCCGTCGAACACGGTGACGCCAAACCGCTGTACACGCCGCGCCGGCTCGCGGTCCTGTTGCCCGGCGTCGCCGTCGAGCAGCCCGAACAACACAGCGAAGTGCTCGGCCCGTATCTGAATATCGCGTTGAACGCCGAAGGCCAACCGACGAAAGCGCTGGAAGGCTTCGCGGCGAAAGCCGGTGTCGCTTGGACCCAGCTCGAAAAAACCAGCGATGCGAAAGGCGAGCGCTTCGTGCATCGCGCGGTCAAACCCGGCGCGAAAACCATCGATCTGCTGCCCGAGATTCTGCGCGAAGCGATGGCCGCGATGCCGATCCCCAAACCGATGCGTTGGGGCGACCGCGACGTCGGTTTCGCGCGTCCGGTGCATTGGTTGGTGATGCTGTTCGGCGATGCGGTGGTGGACGGCGAAGTGTTCGGCATTCGCGCCGACCGCATGAGCCGCGGCCATCGCATGATGCACGAGAAGCCCGTCTGGATCGGCACGCCCGACGTGTACGTCGATGCGCTGCGCGCCGCGAAAGTGCTGGCCGACCCCGATGAGCGCCGCGCGCGCGTGGTCGCGGAAGTCGAAAGCGCCGCGATGCGCGCCGGCGGCGCGCCGCGCATCACCGAGGACAACCTCGAACAAGTGCAGTGCCTGGTCGAATGGCCGAAAGCCGTGCTGTGCGCGTTCGAACGCGAATTCCTGGCGGTGCCGCAGGAAGCGCTGATCGCGACGATGGAAGCGAACCAGAAATTCTTCCCGGTGCTCGATAACGAGGGCAAACTCACCGAGCATTTCGTCGGCATCGCCAACATCGAATCGAAAGACGAAAGCGAAGTGCGCAAAGGCTACGAACGCGTGATCCGCCCGCGCTTCGCCGACGCCAAATTCTTCTTCGACGAGGATTTGAAGCAGGGCCTCGACTCGATGAACGAAGGCCTGAAGACGGTGACGTATCAGGCGACGCTGGGCACGGTGTGGGGGAAGACGCAGCGCGTGGCTGCTTTGGCGCAGAGCATCGCTGCCGAGGTCGGCTTGAATCCTGCGCTCGCCAAACGCGCCGCGGAACTAGCGAAAGCCGACCTGCAATCGCGCATGGTCAACGAATTCCCGGAACTGCAGGGCATCGCCGGCCGCTACTACGCGATGCACGATGCGTCGTTGAACGATCTGTCGGCCGATGACCGCAAGCAACTAGCTGATGCGATCGACGAAGCGTATATGCCGCGTTTTGCGGGCGATGCGATCGCGCCGAGCAAGTTGGGGCAGGCGCTGGCGATCGCGGAACGGCTGGATACGTTGGCGGGTGGGTTTGCTGCGGGTCTGAAGCCGACGGGCAATAAGGATCCGTTCTCGCTGCGGCGCAATGCGCTGGGGTTGGCAAGGACAATGATTGAAGGCGAATTTGACGGTGTTCTACTTTCTTTCTCGTTTGTCGAAAAATTTAAGGCGATAGAAGAAAGCACAGGGATGTTGCAGTTTGCAGAAGCCGCCAACGACTTGCTCCCGCACGCATACTTCAAGGTTTACGAGAGCATTGCCTTAGCCGCACATCGAAAGATCAGTGAAGCTATGACTGCCGCGCGCGAAGCTGGCGTTGAGACGGCATCTACACAAAAGATTAGCCTTGAAAAATTCAGTCTGTCGCTACTTGTCGATCTTTTCGATTTCATCCTCGACCGCCTCCGCGCCTATTACGCCGATCAGGGTGTGACTCCGCAGCAATTCGAAGCCGTCGCGGCGCTGATGCGTCCGATCGCGCCTTCCGGCGCTCCCACAAAGGAATCTGGCGCTGTTGTGGGAGGGCCGGAAGGCCCGAACAAAGCTCCCGCAGGAGAAGCCAGTGCTGTTGTGGGAGGGCCGGCAGGCCCGAACACCGCCGCCGCGAACTCCGGGTCTCTCCTCGACTTCGACCGCCGCCTCAAAGCCATCGGCGAATTCGCGAAACTGCCCGAAGCCGAAGCGCTGGCCGCGGCCAACAAACGCATCCGCAACATCGTCAAGAAAGCCGATGTCGCCATCCCCGATGCGCCCAACCCCGCGCTGTACGAATTCGACGCCGAACGCGATCTGCATGCCGCCATCGAACAGGCCATCGCCGACACCGACCCGCTGCTCGCCTCGCGCGACTATGTGGCCGCGCTCGGCCGCCTCGCGCGCCTGCGCCCCGAGGTGGACGACTTCTTCCTGAAGGTGTTCGTGAACGCCGACGACCCGGCCGTACGCGCCAATCGCCTCGCCCTGCTGCAGCGCCTCGCCGACCGTCTCGGCAGCGTCGCCGCGATCGAGCATCTGTCGGTCTGATCGGCCCCTCACCCTTCGCTCGCTGCGCTCGCTCTTCCCTCTCCCCGCTGCGCGGGGAGAGGGTGCCCGAAGGGCGGGTGAGGGGGCGTCGGCGCCGATGCGCGTAGGTGCTCGATGCGATTCGAATGCAGCGATCGGTGTCGCGATCGCGTCGCGTCTCGGTTCGGCATCACGCGCGGCCCATCGTTCATCGCTGCATTCGCCCCTCACCCCAACCCTCTCCCCGTAGGCGGAGAGAGGGAGAAAAGCGCGCGCATCGCGCTTGGACGTTCATCGGCGCGCGAGGCGGTGCCTCGCAAACGCGCCTCTTCACCCCCGCAGGCGGGGAGAGGGCGTTAGCCGCGCTGGAAGCGAGTGCAGGCCCCGCATAGGGTGCGCTTCAGCGCACCGTGTCCGATCCGCGGGATCCGAGCACGGTGCGCCACAGGCGCACCCTATGAACAAGCCGGGAGATGGCGAAACCGCGCACAAGCGCATCCAATCAACCGAACGCCCGCGGCCCACCCTCTCCCCGCGTGCAGGGAGAGGGCAGAGCGTGCATCGCGCGCGAGGGTGAGGGGGTGCCGGCGCCGATGCGCGTAGGTGCTCGATGCGATTCGAACGCAGCGATCGGTGTCGCGATCGCGCCGCGTCTCGGTTCGGCATCACGCGCGGCCCATCGTTCATCGCTGCGTTCGCCCCTCACCCCAACCCTCTCCCCGCTCGCGGGGAGAGGGGGAAGAACACCACGCGCGGGGAGGGGGAAAGAACACGTCTCGCGAGGGCAAGCCGCCCATCCCCCGGTTGCAAAGCGCATAATTCGCGCATGTCCGCCGTCGTCCGCCCGCCGTCCATGCCCGCTGCGTCCCTGGAACAGCATTTCGCGCCGTTCCGCGCCGGGGTGATCGGCCACGATTTGACCGATCCACGCATCCGCGCGCCGGGCCGCGTGATCTACGCCGATTGGACCGCCAGCGGGCGGTTGTATCGGCCGATCGAAGACTACATCGCGAACGTGCTGGGCCCGTACGTCGCCAACACGCACACCGAGAGCACGCTCACCGGCACGCAGATGACCCAGGCCTATCATCAGGCGCATGCCATCATCAAAGCGCATTGCAATGCCGGCCCGAACGATGTGCTGATCGCGCAGGGCTCGGGCATGACCGGCGTGGTCAACAAATTCCAGCGCATCCTCGGGCTTCGCGTGCCCGAACACGTCGCCGAGCGCGTGGCGCTTCGCGACGAGGAAAAGCCGCTGGTTGTGCTCACGCACATGGAGCACCACTCCAACCAGACCACGTGGGAAGAGTGCGCGGTGCATGTGGAGATCCTGCCGCGTGCGGCCTGCGGCCGGCCCGACATCGACGCGCTGCCGCGCATCCTCAAACGCCATGCGCATCGGCCGCTGAAGATCGGCGCGTTCTCCGCGTGTTCCAACGTCACCGGCATCGTCACGCCGTACCACGAGATGGCGGCGATCATGCACGCGCACGGTGGCGTATGTTTCGTCGATTTCGCCGCGTCCGCGCCGTACGTGCGGATCGATATGCACCCGAAGAACCCGGCGCAAAAGCTCGATGCGGTGTATTTCTCGCCGCATAAATTTCTCGGCGGCCCGGGTTCGAGCGGCGTGCTGTTGTTCGATGCCGCGCTGTACACGCTGAAAGTGCCCGATTCGCCCGGCGGCGGTACCGTCGCTTGGACCAATCCCTGGGGCGGGCACCGCTTCGTCGACAGTATCGAAGCGCGCGAAGACGGCGGTACGCCGGGGTTTCTGCAGACCATCCGCGCCGCGCTGGCCGTGCGCGTGAAGGAAGCGATGGGCGTCGACAAGATCGAAGCCCGCGAGCGCGAATTGTGCGATCTGTTCCTGACCGAACTGCGCAAAGACCCGAGCATCCAGTTGCTCGAATCCGAGCAATGCGAACGTCTGTGCATCTTCTCGTTCTATTCGCTGGAGAAGCACTACAACCTGATCGTGCGTCTGCTCAACGACCGTTTCGGCGTGCAAGTGCGCGGCGGTTGCTCCTGCGCCGGCACGTACGGCCACATCCTGCTGAACGTGGATCAAGAAACCTCGCAGCAGATCACCTGCCAAATCGACGCGGGCGATCTGAGCGCCAAACCCGGTTGGGTGCGGGTCTCGTTGCACCCGACGATGACCGACGACGAAGTGATCGAGGTCGCGCACGCCATCCACGAAACGATGCGCCATTACGACACGTGGAAAGACGATTACGTCTTCGATGCGGCGTCCGGCGAATTCCATGCGCGCACCGCGCCGCCGTCCTCGCCGGGTTTGGAGACGTTCGATCCGACGCCGGCTTTCTCTGCGGGCTGAGCCGCGGCGAAGCGAATTGCGACGAGCGTCCCGCACGCGAACGATGCGTCGTTAATTGAAATCCCCAGGTTGCCGATCTGTCATACCCGTATGATCAGATGCCGTCCGTCGCAGCTCCGATGCCACGGCCATGCCGAAATACGCTTTCCGTCTGTCGCTGGCCGCCCTCGCGGCGCTCCCCGCCGTCGCCATCGCCGCCGATGCGCAGCCATGGTCGGAGATTCGCCTCGAAAACGTCGCCGACGCGCGCCGCGACGAGCATGCGCTGATGATGATCGCCATCGATGGTTCGCGCGATGTGCCCAGCCGCTCGACTTACCGATTGCCGCCGGGGACGCAGTCGCTTCGACTGGCCAGCACAAAGCGCGATTCCGCCGGCAGCATCACCTCGCAGCCTTACGCGATCGAAACCCAGCCTTGCGTACGTTACGTCCTGGTCGCCGATCACGCGCAAACGCCGTCGAACGCGCGCTGGCGGATCGTCGTGAAGGCGCGAGAGCCGATCGAAGCTTGCGTCGAACGGTACGGCATCGTCGCGCAAGTCGCCGCGACGCAGGTCGCCGATGCCCCGCGCTAGTCGCTCGGTAGCGAGCATCGCCGATTCGGCCGCTGCGAGGAAGGTTCGGATTTAGCGCAGATTCGGCTCGGCCGGTTATTCTGACGCGATGTCGCGTGCATCGTTCGCCGGCCCAGCCGCCGCCCTCATCCTCGCCGTCGTTTCGCTCGCGTGCGCACCCGCGCGCGCAGCGCGTATCGGCGAGGTGACGATCGACGGCCTCGACGAGGCGATGAAGACGAATGTGAAGATCGGCTTGTCGCTGGAGGACGCGAAGGACAAAACCGTCTCGGCGGCGCGATTGGACTATCTGTTGCGCGTGGCTGAGGACGAAACCCGCGAAGGGCTGGAACCTTTCGGTTACTACAGCCCGCAGATCGAAATCCGCGAAACGCCCGCGCTGGACGGCAACGTCGACGACTTGCCGGACGACGCGGTGGTGTCGGTGCGCATCATGGTGCGCTTAGGCGAACCGGTCCGCGTGCGTCGCGAGCATGTGGCGATCGAAGGCGACGGCGCGGACGACCGCTATCTCAAACAGGAACTCGACGCCTTCGCGCCGCGCGCGGGCGATGTGTTCGAGCATGCGCGCTACGAACAGAGCAAAGCCTTCATCGGCCGTCGTTTGGCCGAACGCGGGTACTTCGATGCCGATTTTTTGAACCGCAAAGTCGAAGTGACGCGTGCGGACAGCGCCGCCGATATCGACTTGGTGTGGGATAGCGGCGATCGTTACAGCATGGGCGAAATTCGTTTCGTGCAAACGCCTAAGCGCATCGTCCGCGACGAGCTGCTGCAAGAAACCATCTATTGGAAACGCGGCGAGTACTACCACCAAGGCCGCCTGGATCGCCTTCGCAAATCGCTGAGCGAATTGGATTATTTCAGCCGCATCGATATCGAACCTCGGCCCGAAGATGCGGTCGACGGGGAAGTGCCGGTGGATGTGCGGCTCACGCCGGCCAAACGCAGTCTTTACAGCGTCGGCGCCAGTTACGGCACCGACAGCGGTTTCGGTGTCTCGCTGGGCTTGGAGCGGCGTTATCTGAATTCGCGTGGCCACAAAGGCTTGGCGCAATTGGATTACACCGAAAAGCGCAAAACGCTGACGCTGCAGCACCGCATTCCAGCGTTCGCATGGCGCGACGGTTGGTACACCACCAGCCTGCAGGCTTACGACGAACAGACCGATTACATCGATACCCGCCGTTACGAGGCGGTGTTCAGCCGCAGTGCCGAATACAGCCGCGATTTGCGCTTCACGGCATCGATACACGCGTTGCGCGAACGCTGGGCGTATGCGTACAGCAACCTCACGCGCTTCGATGCGACGACGCTGTATCAGCAATCGACGTTTCTGTATCCCTCGCTGCAGGCCGATTACACCAAAGCCGACGATCGTATTCGCCCGCGCAACGGCTTCGGCGGTACCGCGACGTTGCGCGCAGGTTTGAGCGGGGCCGGTTCGGATGCGAACTTTCTGCAACTGCACGTGCGCGGCAGTTGGTTTCGCGGCTTGGGCGCGCGCAGCCGTTTGATCGCGCGCGGCGAATTCGGCGCGACGTACACCGATACGCTGGTCGATGGCGCGCTCGTCGATATTCCGCCGACGCTGCGCTTCTACGCCGGCGGCGACCGCAGCGTGCGCGGCTATGATTTCCGCGAAATCGGCCCGCGCATTCCCGCCGCGCCGGGTCGCGAGGCGTTCGCGCTGGGCGCGCGCAACGTCGCGACGGCGAGCCTCGAATATGAGCAGTTCTTGAACGACCAGTGGGGCTTCGCCGTGTTCGCCGACGGCGGCAGCGCGTTCAACGACAGACTCGACCGTTGGCGCAAGGGCGTGGGCGTTGGCCTGCGCTGGAACTCGCCGGTCGGCCCGCTGCGTGTGGATATCGGTCGCGGCCTGGACGAACCCGACGCGTCGTTTACGTTGCACATCAATCTCGGCGCGGATCTATGAGCGCATGAGCGACGCGCCCGCATCGACGCCGACGCTCGATGAACGCGATGCGCGCATCGCGGAACTGCGCGCGCGCCGACGGGCGCGCTTGCGTTGGCTGGCGTGGCGCAGCGCGTTCGCGACGGTGGGCTTGGTGTTGTTGGCGGTCGTCGTCGGCTATTGGTTGTTCAACACATTGCGCGGTCGCGACGTATTGCTCGATCAGATCGTCTCGCGATTGCCGCCGGGCACCGAGCTGTATTGGTCGCGCGCCGAAGGCCCGGCTTCCGGGCCGATGACGCTGCACGATGTGCGCTTCGTGCAACGCGCCTGCCCCGACGTCAACGGCGAACCGGTAGCGTGGCCGAACTGCGAAACGCCGTTGCTGACGACGTTCGCCGCGAAACGCGCGACGCTCGATCCCACGCTGCGGCCCTTGCTCGGCCGCACCTTGCGTTTGGAAACCTTGGAACTTGTCGGCGCGGCGTTGATCCTGCCCGAAGACGATGCGCCGTTCGAATTGCCGCGTTGGCCCGAATCGCTGCCGCGCATCGCGCCGCCGTTGGCGCTGCAGGCGGAGACGATCCGCATCGACGGCTTGAAAATTCTGCGTCGCGAAGGCAAGCGCTTGGCGCTGATCGTGCGCATCGCGAATCTGCGCGGCGGCATCGAGGCCGAAGACGGCCGTCTGCAGGTGCGCGATCTCGTCGGCGAGACCGATCGCGGCCGATTCACGCTACGCGGCGAATACGCGCCGCGCGACGACTACAAGATGGATTTGCTTGCGACCGCGGTACTGCCCGCGCCGGCCGGTCGCACGCCCGCGCGCTTGGGCATGATCGCGCGCGGCGACATCGCGGCCTTGGATGTCGGTCTCGGCGGTCGCGCGCCGGGACCGGTGCGCGTCGCGCTCACGTTGCGCGGCGCACGCGATCCGCGTTGGACCGCGACCGCGCGCAGCGAACGTTTGCGGCTCTCCGCGTTGACCGGAGAAGATATCGACGATGCGGCGTACGCGTTCGATCTGCGCTTGCGCGGCGTCAACGGTGCCGCGAAACTCGACGGTCGCATCGCGCAACATGTGCCCGGCGACACCGATGCGCCGCCACGCGAGATCGCGATTTTACCGTCGGAGGTTTCGCTACGCGAACAAGTGTTGACGGTCGCGCCGTTGTCGCTGGCGTTGTTCGACGGCCGTGTCGATCTGCGCGGTCGGCTCGATGTGCGCACGCCCGCCGCGCCGAGTTTCGAAGGCACGCTTGCGGCGCGCGCGCTGCGTTGGCGCGGCGATGCCGATGCGACGGAAATTCTCGGCGACGGCGATTTCGCGTTGAGCGGACGTTTGGCCGAATGGACGGCGAAAGGCGAAGCGACACTGCAACGCAAGGTCGGACGTACGCTCGAACGCGCGACGATCGCGCTGGATGCGCGCGGCGATGCCGCGCACGCGGACATCGCGACGTTGCGCGCGACGATGCCCAGCGGTCGACTCGACGGCGGCGGTCGCATCGATTGGTCGCCGACGCTGCGCTGGCGCGCCGATGCGACGTTGGCGGGATTCGACCCCGGGTATCTGCTGCCGGATTGGCCCGGTGCGGTGAACGGACGTTTGCGCAGCGAAGGCGCCGCACGCGACGACGGCGGAATCGATCTGTCGATCGATGCGAACGATCTCGGCGGACGTTTGCGCGGACGCGCGCTGCAGGGACGCGGCACCGCGCGTCTGCGCTTGCCTGCGGACAGCGACGGTCGCATCGACGGCGAAGGCGAAATCGCGCTGCGCATCGGCGAAAGCCGCATCGACGCACGCGGCCGCGTCGCGCAATCGCTCGATGTGGACGCGACGCTCGCGCCGTTGCGTCTGGACGATCTTTGGCCGCAGGCGCAAGGTCGCGTGCGCGGCACCTTGCGGCTGACCGGTGCGCGCACCGAGCCGAATATCGACGCCGATCTGAGCGGCGAAGGCGTGCGTTACGCGGGCTATCGCGCCGACACCCTGCGCGCGCGCGGACGCTTACCGTGGCGCGCGGGCGACGACGGCGCGATGACGATCGATGCCGAGAATCTCGACGTGGGCCTCGCCCTGCGCCGCGCGCACATCGACGCACGCGGTGCTTTGCAATCGCTGCGGATCGACGCCGACGGCGACAGCGATGCGATCGGCCGCTTCGCCTTGAGCGGCGACCTCGCGCAGCGCGGCGGACGTTGGCAGGGCACCGTGGCGTCGCTGCGGCTCGCGCCGCCGACCGGCCCCGCATGGCGTCTGCGCGCGCCCGCCGCATTCGCGCAGACCGCGGCGAACGGCTGGAAGATCGCGCCCAGTTGTTTCGGTCATGAAGGCGGCGGCAACGGTGAACTGTGCGCCAGCGGCGAATGGCCGAGACAACTGGATGTGCGCGGCGAAGCGCTGCCGGTGGCGTGGTTGGCGCCGTATTTGGACGATGCGTTGCCGCAGCGCGATGCGCGCGCGCAGTGGTCGATCGAAGGTCTCGCCGATCTCGATGCGCGCATTCGCGGCGACGGCGCGAGCTGGCGCGGCACCGCGCAACTGCGTTCCGATGCCGGCGCGCTGGCGCAGAAAATTCGCGCGCGGCGCGATGTGTTGGTCTATCGCGCGCTGCGTATCGACGCGAACTTCGACGCGCATCGCTTCGACGCCACGCTCGACGCCGGCCTACGCGCCGAAGGCTCGGTGCGCGCGCGCATCGCCGCCGGTTGGGACGCGGACGCGCCGCTGTCGGGCGAGGTCGCGATCGATGCGCGCGAATTGACGTGGATGGAATTGTTTTCGCCCGACATCGTCGCGCCGACCGGTCGGTTGGTCGGTACGATCGCATTGGGCGGACGGCTCGGCCAGCCCAGCATCGGCGGTCAGGCGCATCTGAGCGCATTCCGCACCGAATTGCCGGCGCTGGCGGTGAGCCTGCGCGACGGCGATTTGCGCATGGATGCGCAGCCCGACGGCACCGCGCGTTTGGTCGGTAGCGTGCGCAGCGGCGAGGGCACGTTGCGCGTGGACGGCACGCTGGGCTGGCGCGAAGGCGATACGCCGCTGCGGCTCGCCTTGCGCGGCGAGAATATTTTGATTTCCGATACCCGCGAATTGCGCGCGATGGTCGATCCGAACGTCGAAGTGCGTTACGCCATCGGTCAACCGATCGCCGTGAGCGGCGAGGTGCGTGTGACCAGCGCGAAGATCGCGCTGGAAGGCTTGAGCGAAGGCGTGTCGGCATCGCCCGACGTGGTGGTGCTCGATCCCGCCAACCCGCAGCGTACGGCCAGCGCGCCGCTCGATTTGGATCTCGCGCTGACGATGGGCGACGACGTGCGCCTGTACGGCTTCGGCCTCGACGGCACCCTCGGCGGTAGCGTGCGTATGCGCGCGCGTCCGGGCCGCGAAACCGTGGCCACCGGCACGCTCGATATCGACGGCCGTTACACCGCCTACGGCCAGAAACTGCAGATCGAACGCGGTCGCTTGGTGTGGTCGAACACGCCGTTCGCCGACCCGGTGCTCGACATCCGCGCGCAGCGCGTGGTCGGCGATGTGACCGCCGGCATCGACGTGACGGGCCGCGCGTCCGCGCCCGAAGCCGAGGTGTGGAGCGACCCGGCGACCAGCGAATCGGAAGCGTTGGCGTATCTCGCGCTGGGTCGCCCGCTCGCGACCGCAAGCGCCGACGAAAATCGCCAACTCAGCGCCGCCACCGCCGCGCTGTCGGCGGGAAATTTATTGGCGAGCCAGCTCGGTGCGAAGATCGGTCTGGACGACGCTGGCGTGATCGAATCGCGCGCGCTCGGCGGCAGCATCCTGGGTGTCGGCAAATATCTCTCGCCGCGCTTGTACGTGAGCTACGGCGTGTCGCTGCTCGGCACCGGGCAGGTGGTCACGTTGAAATATTTGCTGCGCAAAGGCTTCGATATCCAAATCGAATCGAGCACCGTGGAGAATCGCGGCTCGGTGAATTGGCGACACGAAAAATAAAACGCCGGCAAGCCGCTTTGTAGGAGCGGCTTCAGCCGCGACAGGTCACTCGGGGGCTAACGCTCCACCGACGATCGTGCAGCCGACAATCGGACTGCCGTAAAACGTACAACCGAGAATCGCCGTTCAGGATTTTGTTGGGAGCGGTTTCTCGTTTTTCGTCGCTTCGGACGGGAATAATCGAACCCCGACATCGTCTTTCTCTTCAAGCGGCGCGTCGCCGAGTTCGCGACGTGCGCCGAGGGGCATGACATCTCTGCGGGGTTGGTTATGGTGTTGGACGACGAAACGACCGATTTTTTCCGTATCCGCCATTCGTTGCGGTGGCATGCGCTGCGCCTGCGAGCGTTCTGTTTCGCTGCGATACTGTGCTTCTCCGCGAATGCCGCGCGCGCGGAGTGGGCCGGCGACGAAACCGAACGTCTGATCGACGCAGTGTACGATCTTCGCGCCACCAACGGTTTGAACGCCATTCCGCTGTCGCCGACGCTGCAGCGCGTCGCGCGAGCGCATGCGGCCGACTTGGAGCGGCGTCCGCCGAGCGGGCGCTGCAATCTGCACAGTTGGTCGCCGAGCGGCGCGTGGTCGCCGTGTTGCTACACCGCCGATCATGCCCAGGCGCGCTGCATGTGGGACAAGCCGCGCGAGATCGGACGCGGCGCGTATCGCGGCGATGGGTTCGAGATCGTCTGCTGGAATAGCGAGCGGATGACGACCGAGATCGCGATGCGCTGTTGGCGCGACAGCCGCGCGCATCAGAACGTGCTGCTCAACCGCCGCGAATGGCGCGACATCGAATGGCGCGCGTTGGGCGTGGCGATGTCCGCGCACTACGCGGTGCTGTGGGTGGGGCAAGTCGCGGAGCGTTGAGGCGATCGGTTACGCCGTATACCTGCGAATCCGCCGCGCCAATCGCCAGATTCGAACCGCTTGCCGCTCGAAAGCGCCTCGAACATGATGCGATCCAACCTCGCGAGCGGATTCGACCCCGATCCGCGTCCGCAAAGCGCCCGATCCGATGACCGCTCGCATGGCCGCATCGCGTTGAATGGCATACGACCGCTCCGTGCGGCGCGCTTGCGCGTCGTCGGTCGCGGCGCTCGCCACGCACGGATCCGAGGGGGATCGCTATGCCCACCGTCTATTTCGGCACCAAACAGCAGCCCGCGTTCGAACTCAAGGAAAGCGGCGATATGATCGCCGTGCGCACGCGCAGCAAGCGTTCCTTGCGCCGCGGCGCGGCACCCGTGGCCTCGCCTGCGTCCGGCGAATTGGACGACGGCAATTTGGTCGTGGCGTTTCCGGATGCGGGCGTCGAGGTGTATCGGGTGAATGTGGGGCCACGCGCGCGTTCGCTCGCCGCGCGCAAGACCGCCCTGCGCCAAGCGCCGGATGTGCGCTTCGCAGGCGGCGTGTTGATGGATCCGAAAACCAAAGATCCGGTGCTGTACACCGAAAATATCTTCGTGAAATTCGTCGATCGCGCGGATGCGGAAGACTGCGAAAACGTGCTGAAAAAAGCCGGTCTGGCGATCAAGGACAAGCTCGACTTCGCGACCAACGCTTATTTCGTCGAAACGCCGGAAGGCACCGGCCAAGCGGTGTTCGACATCGCCAAAAAACTGTTCGATCGCAAAGACGTCGAGTACTGCCACCCAGAGCTGGTGCGCGAGCGCAAACGCAAAGCGATCTTCCCGCAGCAGTGGCATCTGAAGCGTACGAGCGTCGGCGGCGTGCAGATCGACGCGCATGCGAACGTCGAAGCCGCGCATGCGCTCACGCAAGGCGAGGGCATCACGATCGCGATCATCGACGACGGCGTCGATATCGATCATCCCGAATTCGGCGGCACCGGCAAGATCGTCGCGCCGCGCGACGCGACCTTGCGCACCTCGAACCCGCGCCCGAAAGATCAGTTCGGCACCGGACGCGACGACGGCGACAATCACGGCACCGCCTGCGCGGGCGTCGCCTGCGGCAACGGCACCGTGGGCGCCAGCGGGGTGGCGCCGAAGGCGAAATTGATGCCCATTCGGCTCGCGTCGGGCCTGGGTTCGGTGCGCGAAGCCGAAGCGTTCCGCTGGGCCGCCGACAACGGCGCCGACGTGATTTCCTGCAGTTGGGGCCCGACCGACGGCAAGTGGTGGCAAGCCAACGACCCGCGCCACAACCAAGTGGTGCCCATGCCGGCCAGCACCAAACTCGCCATCGACTACGCCATCGCCAACGGCCGCGGCGGCAAGGGCTGCGTGATTCTGTTCGCCGCCGGCAACGGCAACGAGTCGGCGGATAACGACGGCTATGCGAGCTACGCGAACGTCGTCGCCGTCGCCGCGTGCAACGATCGCGGCAAACGCAGCGTGTACAGCGACTTCGGGCGCGCGGTGTGGTGCGCGTTCCCGAGCAACGATTTCGGCCACGCGCCGTTCAATCGTCCCGAACCGCTAACGCCGGGCATCTGGACCGTCGATCGCAGCGGTATCGACGGCTATAACCCGGGCGATCTCGCCTTCGGCGACAGCGCCGGGCACTTCGCCAACGATTTCGGCGGCACGTCGAGCGCGTGCCCGGGCGCGGCGGGCGTCGTCGCCTTGGTGCTGTCGGCCAATCCGGCGCTGAAATGGCACGAGGCGAAAGACATACTCAAACGCGCCTGCGATCGCATCGACCCGCAAGGCGGTGCTTACGACGCCAACGGCCAAAGCAAACAGTACGGCTACGGCCGCTTGAACGCGCGCACCGCGGTGGAACTCGCCAAACCGCAACCGCAGAACGCGGTGAGCGTGCGCCGCGTGTTCGATGCGCCGATTCCCGATCTGCAAACCGTGCGTTTCGCGTTAGATGTGAGCGAAACCGCCGCGATCGAAACGCTGAGCGCAACGATCGATCTCAAGCACACGTACATCGGCGACTTGATCGTCAAACTCGTCCCGCCGCCCGCGCTGAACATGGCCGCGATCACGCTGCACAGCCGTAGCGGCGGCACCGTCAACACGCTAAAGAAGACTTACGACGCCGCCACCACGCCCGGCCTCGCCGCCTTCGCCGGCAAAAGCGGCAAAGGCGCATGGACGCTGGAAATCCGCGACGCCGAAGCGCAGGACACCGGCACGCTGGTGTCGTTCACGCTGAAGTTGACGTTCGCGCATGCGAATCGTGCAGTGGAGGCGCCGCCGGACGAGGCATCGCCGAATGCGTCGCAACCTCGGCGCCCGCGAAAGAAAGCGACAGCGAAGCGCGCTCCCGAAGCTAAAGCCGAAACCACGAAAAAGTACGCAAGAAAAGCCAGTGCCGGGGCGAAGCGCGGCAAGCGCCGATAAACGAAACGAAACGATCTTCGATTCCGCATAGACGACATCGATCGGATCGCAAATTGATACGAATCACCACCCGCGCAAGCGATTGACAATCGCCTTGCGCGGGTCGACAGTCCCTCACGCTTCGCGTCGAGACCGAAGCGCATTCCACAGGGGGAATGCCGGATGGCCAGGGTAGGCGCAGGAATCGCATCGGCATTCACGCTTCGCCATACGGCGAAATTGATAGCGACGACAGCGACCGCGATCGTCGCCTGCATCGCCATCGATGCGAATGCCCATGGCGGCGGACTCAATGCCGAAGGCTGCCATCACGACCGCAAACGCGGCGGGTATCACTGTCATGGCGGCGCTTCTTCATCGCGCACGAATTCGCCCTCTCGATACGACTTCGCGCCCTCGCGTGCCGCGCCTCCGAGTCGCACGCGAAGCGGCGGTGTGTTCGCGAATTGTGCCGAAGCGCGCGCCGCAGGCGCTGCGCCGGTAAGACGTGGCGATCCCGGCTACGGCCCGCATCTGGATCGCGATGGGGATGGGATGGGGTGCGAGCCGAGGCGGAAATGATGCGTGCGACATACGGGAAAGTATCCAATTCGGAACCGCGTTATGCCCCGAGGAACGCGAATATGATTTTCTGGCGTGAAGCGATTTCATTCTTCGAGCAAGTGAAGAACATAAGTAAAAAGCACCAAGACATCCTTCTCAAGACTGCTCTGGTGCTTATTGCTTTTATTGCGCCATCTGTAAGCGCGTTGGCGTCAGCAGAAGTTTCAATTACCGAAGTGAAGTTCTACAACGTACAGATGACGGGTGGTGTCAGAACTCTCGGCGAGCCTATCAATACATCGATTGAACGGAACAGGATTGGACGTCTCTACGGAAGGTTCACACTGATCGGCACTCAGGCAGCCATAAAAAAGCTGGAGCTTTCTGGCTATCTCAGCATAAAGGTCGAGTGGGCTATCAATGGCAGGGTCACGGATTCGATCGAGATCGGAATCAGTCAGGAAAAATGGGAGTCTGGAGAAAGCGAATTCAAAAGACAGATCAAGGAAAGAGGATTCTTTGAATTTAGGACAGCCACGTACAGAACTTATATTCCAATGGGCGTTTACAGAATTACTGTTCGCGACTCTGCGGGAAATCCTCTTAGTCCGCCTGGCTATCTAGGCCCTGGAATTTATCAGCCAAAGATTGAGGTGACAAAACCATGAATATCGAAAGCATAACGAATTTGCTCGACACCATAAAAACGGCGAGTGATATACCTGAAAACATGAAAAGAGATTTGGTCAGAAAGGTCGAGGAAATCCCGAGAGTAATCGATACCGATCCTTGGATATATCGGATGGTGGTGTTTTTTCTGGGCGTGACAGTGATGGCGACTGTAATGGGCGGAATTGCGCTGACTTGGGTCGGTGGAACAAGCGCCAATTTCCAAATTCCGCAAGGAGTAGTGGCGATTGGTTCGGCTGCAGTCGGAGCGCTTGCGGGTCTGCTTGCTCCGTCGCCAAGGCAGTGAAAAATGAATTTTGTAAAGCAATGCGACTAGTGATGAGATAAGGAGCTTGGCGAATTTTTAAGTGCCTGTGGCGTTCGATGCAGAAGGTTGGAGTGGGCCGCAGATGGCGCAAGCCGGATGGTATGCCTTGGCAGGCCGCCGACTTGTGAATGAAAAGTGTGCTGCAACAGCACTTTTTCAGCGATGTCGATGCAGGCAGTCGTCCTCAGTCGCTCAGTCTTTATGTCGTGTGGCAGCGCCTGCAAGCCTGCCGATTTGCTGCCAATCCTTCCCCCTCAACGCCTCCCCCGGCACCATCCATGACCCACCCACCGTAATCACGTTCGGCAGTGCGAGATACGCCGGCGCTTTCGCCGCATCGATCCCACCGGTGGGGCAGAACTTCACTTGAGCGAAGGGGCCGGCGAAGGCTTTGAGGGCGGCGATGCCGCCGCTGGATTCGGCGGGGAAGAATTTGAAGCGGTTGTAGCCGTGTTCGAGGCCGCGCATGAGTTCGCTGGCGGTGGCGATGCCGGGCAACAGCGGGATCTCGGCGTCGCGTGCGGCGTCGTAGAGCGCGTCGGTGGCGCCGGGCGAGATCGCGAAGCTGGCGCCTGCGTCTTGTACCGCGAACAGATCGGCGCGCGTCAGCACGGTGCCGGCGCCGACGATCGCGCCGGGCACGTCGCGCATGCGGCGAATGACCTCGAGCGCGACCGGGGTGCGCAATGTGATTTCGAGCACCGGTAAACCGGCGGCGACGAGGGTTTCGGCCAGCGGCACGGCGTCGTCGAGATCGCTGACGGCGAGCACGGGCACCACCGGCGCTTGGCGGAGGACGGCGTCGATGCGTTGGGTGATGGTGTCGTTCATGCGTGGGCCGATGTGCTTGAAAGGGGAAACCCGGGGATGACGGTTCGAAGATCGAGTTCGCGCGTATCGAATGCGCGTAACGGAAGTGCGAAGCGTAACGCGGTTGTACGTAGGAGGGCCTTCAGGCCCGACGCTTCGCGATGATCGTCGTGTTGCGATAGCGAAAGATCGGGCCTGAAGGCCCTCCTACGAGAGCGGGACGACGAGGGCGCGCTCAATGCTGCGCGCGCAGCGCCACCGCCGCGCCGAGCAAGCCCGGGCCGCTGTGGGTGATGACACGGATGTTCACCGATTCCAGATACGCGGCGAAGCGGCCTTTGGCGAGGAAGCGTTCGCGGAAGGCGCTGCTGCGCAGGAACGGCACGAAGCGCGGCACGATGCCGCCGGCGATCATCACCGTGCGCGCGCCGTGGATCAGCGCCGCGTCGCCCGCGACGCTGCCGAGCACCGCGCAGAAACGCGCGAGCGTGCGACGCGCGGCGAGGTCGTGGCCTTCCAGCGCGGCCGTCACGATGTCGCTCGGTTCGCGCAGCGTTTGGTGTTGACCTGTGGCGTGATCCACCGCGCCGCGCAGCACCGCGTCGATATGCGAGAGGCCGCTGCCGCACAGCAAACGTTCGTTCGAGACGCGGCCGAAGCGCGCGGTGAACCAACGCGCGATCGCCAATTCTTCGTCGCCCAGCGGCGCGAAACTCACATGCCCGCCTTCGGTTTCGACGACCTGCCAATCCGAATCCTGCCCGACCATCAACGCGACGCCGAGCCCGGTGCCCGGACCGATCACCGTCACCGGGCCGCGTAACGCCGCGTCGTCGCCGTGCAGTGCGATCTGTTCGTTCGCGCTCAGGCCCGGCACCGACCACGCCACTGCGCCGAAATCGTTGAGCAGATGCAGGCTGTCCAAATCGAGCGCGCGCTGCAGTTCGCCGCGGGTGAACGACCAGGCGCGATTGGTGAGGCGAATTTCTTCGCCGTTGACCGGGCTGGCGACGGCGATCGCGGCTTTCTGCGGTTTCGCGCCGACCGCGGCGAGGTAATGCTCGGCGGCGTGCTGCAGGCTGGCGAATTCGGCGGCGACGAGGCTGCGCGCGTCCAACACTTGCGGCTTAGGCGCGGATAAGTCGGTGAGCGCGAAGCGCGCGTTGGTGCCGCCGATATCGGCGATCATGGCGAGCGAGGCGTGCGATGAGGCCATCGATCAGACTCCGGCATCTTCGTTGACGAAGAGACTGCATGCGCCTTGCTCGGCCGAGCCGACGTGCGTGCGCATCAATCCGAACAGTTCGCGACCGACGCCGACGCGATTGCCGGATAGATCCAGCGGACGCGGCGCGCGCGCCGCCCACTCCGCGGGATCGACATCGGCGTGCATGGCGCCGGCTTCGGCGTCGATCAGAATCGTGTCGCCGTCGCGCAGTTTCGCGATGGCGCCGCCGCAAGCGGCTTCGGGCGTGACGTGAATCGCCGCCAGCACTTTGCCCGATGCGCCGGACATGCGGCCGTCGGTCAGCAGCGCCACGCGTTGGCCGCGATCCTGCAGCACGCCCAGCGTGGGCGTGAGTTTGTGCAATTCCGGCATGCCGTTCGCGCGCGGGCCTTGGCCGAGAATCACCGCGACGAAATCGCCTTTGAAATCGTCGCGAGGATTCAACTCGCCGGCTTTGAACGCCGCGAGCAGCGCCTCTTGCGAATCGAACACGCGCGCGGGTGCGGCGATAGCGCGATGTTCCGGCGCCACCGCGGAAATTTTCACGATGGCGCGGCCGAGATTGCCGTCGACGCAGCGCAGGCCGCCTTCGCGATCGAACGGTTCGGCGACCGGGCGCACGATACCGATGTCGCCCGATTGCGCGGGCGCGTCGCGCCACACTAAGCGCGTGCCGTCGAGTTCGGGTATTTGCGTCTGCCGACGCAGATCGCCGCCGTGAACGCACAGCAGATCGCCGTGCATCAAACCGGCGTCGATCAATTCGCGCAGCACGAAACCGAGGCCGCCCGCGCGATGGAAATCGTTCACGTCGGCGCTGCCGTTGGGATACACGCGCGCCAGCAGCGGTGTGGCTTGCGACAGCTCATCGAGGTCGGTCCAATCGACGATCAACCCGGCGGCGCGGGCAATTGCGACCAGATGCAGCGCATGATTGGTGGAACCGCCGGTCGCGGCTAAGCCCACCATCGCGTTGACGATGGCTTTTTCGTCGACGGTGCGGCCGATCGGTCGGTAATCGTCGCCGAGTGCGGTGATGCGCAGCGCTTGTTCGGCGGAGGCGACGGTCAGCGCATCGCGCAACGGCGTGTTCGGGTTGACGAAGGCGGTGCCGGGCAGATGCAGACCCATCGCTTCCATCAGCATTTGATTGGAATTGGCGGTGCCGTAGAACGTGCAGGTGCCGGCGCTGTGATACGAGGCCGATTCGGCGTCGAGCAGTTCCTCGCGCGTGGCTTTGCCGTCCGCATAGCGTTGACGCACGGCGGCTTTTTCTTTGTTCGGCAGACCCGACGGCATCGGCCCGGCGGGCACGAAGATCGTCGGCAGATGACCGAAACTCAGCGCGCCGATCAACAAACCCGGCACGATCTTGTCGCACACGCCCAACATCAACACGGCGTCGAACATCTCGTGCGAGAGCGACACCGCCGTAGCGAGCGCGACGGTATCGCGCGAGAACAGCGACAACTCCATGCCGGTGCGGCCTTGGGTCACGCCGTCGCACATCGCCGGCACGCCGCCGGCCACTTGCGCGCTGCCGCCGGCGTTGCGCGCGGCCATGCGGATCAACGTGGGGTAATGCTCCATCGGTTGATGCGCCGACAGCATATCGTTATAGGCGGTGACGATACCGATGTTGCCGCCCGCGCCGGTTTTGAGCATGGGCTTATCGCCGCCAGCCGCGGCGAAACCGTGAGCGAGATTGCCGCAGCCGAGTTGGCCGCGCGCCGGCCCTTGCGTGCGTGCGCGCTCGATCTTGTCGAGATACGCGGCGCGCGTGTTGCGGCTGCGTTCGGCGATGCGCGCGGTCACGCGTTCGACGACGGGATGCAAAGGCATTAGGGACTCCAATGGATGTGCAGCGCGCGAACGTGCAGTGGATGTTCTGGCGCATGCAAGAATGCGGAGATCGGCGCAGCGATGGGATCGAGATGCGCTTGCGCTGCGCGCAACACGGCGCGCTTGCGTTCGCCGACCACGGCCAGATGCCATTCGCGCGCCCGCGACAGTCGCGCGTAGCCGAGCGTGATGCGCGAGAACGGCGCTTCCGGCGGCAGCGGGTCGGGCGTCAGCGCGAAGGCGTCGTCGCGCGCATCGTCGGCCATCGCTTCGCGCAAGCCGGCGACGTTCGGAAACAACGACGCGGTGTGCGCATCGTCGCCCATGCCCAGCACCACCGCATCGAACGGCGCGTCGTGACGCGCCAACATCGCGCGGGCGTGCGTCAGCGACGCGTGGATATCGCCGTCGTCAGCGGTCAATGTTTCGATGCGCGCGCCGTGCGAGGCGGTGAAGGCCTCGCGCAACGCGGCGACGTTGCAGGCGGGGTGATCGTGCGGCACGCAGCGATCGTCGCCGGGCATCGCGACGACCTTCGACCAATCGATATCCTCGCTCGCGGCCAGCGCGCGATACGCCGGAAACGGTGTGCGTCCGCCCGCCAGCGACAACAGCGCCGCGCCGCGTTCGCGCAGCGCGCGGGTGCAGGCCTCGCGCAGATGCGCGGCGAGCGCATCGGCCAGCGCGGCGGTATCGGGATAGTGGTGTTCGATCCAGGCCATGCCGATGCTCATTCGCGCCAACTGTGTCCGTGGCGTTCGGTCATCGCGATCGCGGCGTTCGGGCCCCAGGTACCGGCGGCGTACGATTTCGGCATCACGCCCGCACGATCCCAACCGTCGCGGATCGCATCCACCCATTGCCACGCCGCTTCGGTTTCGTCGCGGCGCACGAACAGCGTGCCGTTGCCTTCCAGCGCGTCGAGATACAAGCGTTCGTACGCCAGACGACGGCGCTCGTGTTTGAACTGTTCGTCCAGATCCAAATCCAGCGACACCTGCGACAGCCGCAGACCGCTGCGATCCAAGCCCGGCGTTTTGTGCATCAACTGCAGCTCGATGCGCTCTTCCGGCTGCAGCCGAATGATCAGGGCATTCGGTTCCGCCGCCGCGCCGCCCTGGGCGAAAATCGAATGCGGCACCGCGCGGAACTGCAGATAGATTTCGGTGCAGCGCCGCGGCATACGTTTCCCGGTGCGCAAATAGAACGGCACGCCCGACCACCGCCAGTTGTCGATATGCGCGCGCATCGCGACATAGGTTTCGGTGCGGCTGCCTCTTCCGAGTTCTTCCAGATAACCCGGCACCGCTTGCCCGCCGATCGCGCCGGAGACGTATTGCCCGGCGACGGTTTCCGACGCCACCTCGTTGCGGCCGATCGGGCGCAGCGAGCGCAGCACTTTGATTTTTTCGTTGCGCACCGCCGTGGGTTCGAACTGCGAGGGCGGTTCCATTGCGGTTAGGCACAACAGTTGCAGCAGATGGTTCTGCACCATGTCGCGCATCGCGCCGGAATCGTCGTAGTAATCGCCGCGACCTTCCACGCCCACGGTCTCGGCCGCGGTGATCTGCACTTGCTGGATATGCCGCGCGTTCCATAACGGCTCGAACAGCACGTTGCCGAAACGCAGCGCCAGCAGGTTCTGCACGCCTTCTTTGCCGAGGTAATGATCGACGCGGTACACGCGGTCTTCGTCGAAACTGCGGGTCACACCGTCGTTGATTTCCAGCGCGCCTTGCAGGTCGTGACCGATCGGCTTCTCCAACATCACTCGCGTGCCCGGCCCGGCGAGGCCGTGCTCGGCTAACGCCGCGCAGGCTTTTTCGTAGAACTTCGGCGCCGTGCTCATGTGATACAGCACATCGCCGTCGCGCAGCGAACGGATGCGCTCGGCCAGGGCGCGCATCGAGTCCGCATCGTCCAACGAGGCCGATTGGTAGCTCACGCGGGCGAGCAACGCTTGCAGCGTGGTTTCGCGCTGCAGTTCGGCGGGGACGAATTTGGCGATCGATTGGGCGACGAAGTCGCGAAATGCCGCATCGTCCAGACCGCTGCGGGCGGTCCCGAGCAGTTTGAGCGCAGGCGACAGCAGGCCGTCGCTTTCCAGGCCGTACAGCGAGGGCAGCAACATGCGCTGGGCGAGGTCGCCGGTGGCGCCGAAGATCGTCAGGAGGGTCGCGGGCGAAGAGGACACAGCGTTATCCGGCAGGAAAGTCAACAAGCGTACTGCGCCCAGGTTTGGCGGTGCGATACATACGATTGCAACCGGCTCCCGCTGGCGCCCGCCAACGCATTGCGGGCGTCGCGAAAGCCGCGCCGCCGCCTACATCGCTTTGAGAACGAAGCGATTGTATGTTGGCTCCCGATGCCGGGCGCGGTACCTGCCCGGCGCGTGGTCCTCGCATCGCTCATATCAAGGCGTGTTGCCCGCGGTGGCTGGGCACTCCAGGCGATGACCGGCGTCGGTGCCGAGTCCGACCTCGGAGATCGCGAGCTGGGTGCCGGCCGCGGCACGCAGGCCGAACGGCATCGACACGGTGCGCAGGCCGCCGTTCTCGCTGCGTAGGCAGCGCAGCGGTAGCCCCACGCGCAGCCAGCGGCCTTGCGGCAGCGCCGCCAATTGCGCGCCGACGTCCAGGCTGAGGTCGCAGTTCGGCGTGCAGCGCGCCAACCATTGCACCTTGCCCGCAGCGGGCAGCGTGTCGATGCGCAGGTCCACGATCAGCAACAGCGCGTCGTCCTCTGGGGTCTGCAGCGTGATCGGCGGGGTCGCGGCCAGTTCGGCCAGGGCGCTGCCGGTGAAACGCAGCAGGCGCGCGTCCTCTTGCGCGCCGCGGTCCAGCGGCGCGAGCGCCAGCGTGCCGTCGGGCGTGGCGCCGCGGGCGTGCATCACATCGTGGGTGTTGCCGTCGGCGCCGGTGAGCCGCAGCCGAAAACCGTCCGCTGCCTGTCCGCGCACCAACAGGCGCTCCGGGCGCGGTGGCGCGGAAGCGATGCCGGGATCTTCCGGCAACGGCGCCAGATCGACGTCGTCGGCGTAGCGCAGGCCGTGGCCGAACGCGAACAGCGGGTCGTAGCCGGGGCTGCCGACGTTGTTGTCGTATTGGTCGGCGCGGCGCGGCCAGGAAAAGCTCAACCGGCCCTTGAAATCGTGCTGGATCCGCTCGCGCGCGTCGCGCAAGAGCACATCGGCGACGCCGCCGCCTTCAGACCCCGGCAGCCAGGCCGCGACGAAGGCATCGGAGGCATTGATTTCCCGGTTCATCCACAGCGGCCGCCCGCTGAGGAACACCGAGACCACCGGGATGCCTTCGGCCTTGAGCTTGCGCAGCAGCGTCAGGTCGCGCGCGTCGCCGGGTTTGTAGAGCAGGTTGGGCAGATCGCCCTGGAACTCGGCGTAGGGGTTCTCGCCGAACACCACGATCGCCACATCCGGCCGTTCGCGGTAGGCGCCGTCCACCGCCAGCTCGGCGCGACCGCCGGCGGCGCGGATCTGCGCGTCGAGACCTTCCCAGAGGGTGTTGGCGTTGGGATAGTCGGCGCGCACGGTGCCGGTGCCCTGCCAGTTCAGGGTCCAGCCGCCGGATTGTTTGCCCATATCGTCGGCGCCGTCGCCGGCCACCAGGATCTTCTGTTTGGGCGAGAGCGGCAGCAGGCCGCGGTCGTTCTTGAGCAGCACCAGCGATTCGCGCACCGCCTGACGGGCGATGGCGCGGTGCGCGGGCGCGCCGAGCAGCTCGAACCGCCCGCCCAGCGCGCGCTTGGACGGTTTGGGCGCCTCGAACAGGCCCATGCGGAATTTCGCGCGCAGGATGCGTCGCACCGCGTCGTCCAACCGCGCCATCGGCAGCTGACCGGACTTGGCCTGGGCCACGGTGCTCGCGTACAGCCCGCGCCAACTGTCCGGCGCCATCGCCATGTCCAGGCCCGCGTTGAAGGTGGCGGCGCAGTCGGTCGGGGTGCAGCCGGGGAGCTGGCCATGTCCGTTCCAGTCGCCGACCACGAAACCGCCGAAGCCCATGCGTTCCTTGAGCACACCGGTGAGCAGGTCTCGGCGGCCGTGCATCTTCTCGCCGTGAACGCTGTTGAAGGAGGCCATCACCGTCTGCGCCCCGGCGCGGATCGCGGTGAAATACCCGGCGGCATGGACATCGCGCAGCGTGGCCTCATCGGCCAGGTTGTCGCCCTGGTCTTTGCCGTCGCGGGTGCCGCCGTCGCCCAGGAAATGCTTCACCGACACCATCACGTGACGCTCGCTCAGGAAATTCTTGCTGCCGGGTCTGCCCTGCAGACCGAACACCATTTCTCCTGCGTAGGCGGCGACCACCTCCGGGCTTTCGGAATAGCCCTCGTAGGCGCGGCCCCAGCGATCGTCCTGCGGTACCGCCACGGTCGGCGCGAACGCCCATTCCATGCCGGTGACTCGGGTTTCCACCGCAGTGACCTCGCCGATCCGACGGATGAGCGCCGGGTTGCGCATCGCACCCAGGCCGATGTTGTGCGGAAACAGCGTCGCGCCAACGATGTTGCTCTGGCCGTGCACGGCGTCGATCCCGAAGATCACCGGAATCGCTTTGCCGCCGCCGCGGGTGTCCATCGAGGCATCCCAGAACGCATCGGCGAGCGCCAGCCAGTCCTTGGGCGAAGCGTTGTAGCGGTTGCCGGGGTCGGAATTGCCGCCGGCCAGGATCGAACCCAGGCGATAGGTGCGCAAGTCGTCCGGGGTGACGGTGGAGATGTCCGCCTGCACGATCTGCCCGACCTTCTCTTCCACGCTCATCGTCGCCAGCAGCGCATCGACGCGACGCTCGAGCGCCCGGTCGGTCGGCAGCGGCCAGCCAGGGACGGGCCAGCGCTCGGGGTGAATTTGGAACGATGGCGACTCAGGTGAGGCCATCGTGGTCGGCGCGACGCCCCCCGTGGCTTCAGGCCCGGCGGCGCGGCCGGCACCGGTGAGGCCGAGCAGCATGCCCAGGCATAGGGTGCCTGCGAAGCTCGATGCAGTGGGATGGGGGATCGCGGCGGACGCGACCGATACGGGAGCGCTCTTCGTCATGGGAACCTCATGCGGGCCGAGCCGCCAAGCGGCAGTGGACGTTGATCTTGCTGACAGCGCTGTCAAGCATAACGGGATAGTACATGATCCCTACGGCGTGTCTTGCTGCGTAGCAGCAGGCCTCGCGGCGAGCGTGCCGAGGCGGCCGCGAAGCGGGATTGTCGTCGTCGGCGTGCCGTCGGATGCGCAGCCAGAGTCAATTCATTGTGCGCCGCAGCAATATCAGGCATTTGATTTCATTAGAAAAAAGCACTGCGATGCGCGCGCCACGCGCCCCTATTTGACAACGCTGTCAACCTGACATCCAATGCACCCAACGGCGGCCCCCAGAGCCGCCGTGCCGATATCGCGTCACCGGCAGCGGGACACACGACCGCCGCCGCCGCGTAAGGATACGAACACGCTTTCTTGAGATCCCGGGGAGGGACGACGATGAAACAGTTGCAGGCCGCACCGAAAAAGCGACTGCTTGCCACCGCGCTGCTGCTGGCGCTGTCGCAATCGGTCGCAGCGCAGGAGGTCCGTCAGGACGCTGCGCCCACGCAAGACGCCGACGCGCAGGGCGCGCAGGCGAACCAAGCCGAGGATCTCGACACCATCGTGGTCCGCGGTATCCGCGGCAGTCTCGAGTCGGCGATGAACGTCAAGCGCGAAGGCCAGGGCGTCGTCGACGGCATTTCCTCCGAGGAAATCGGCAAGTTCCCCGACACCAACCTCGCCGAATCCCTGCAACGCATCAGCGGCGTATCGATCGACCGCTCGGCGATCGGCGAAGGCTCACGGGTGACCGTGCGCGGCGTCGGCCCGGACTTCAATCTGGTGCTGCTCAACGGTCGTCAGATGCCGGCCACCAGTCTGCTGGACACCGATGCCTCCAGCTCGCGCGCGTTCGATTTCGCCAACCTCGCCTCCGAAGCGGTCTCCGGCATCGAGGTCTACAAATCCAGTCGCGCGAGCACGCCCACCGGCGGCATCGGCGCGACCGTGAACATCAAGACCGCGCGACCGCTGCGCAATCCCGGCCTGCACGCGAACGTCGGCATCAAGCTGGTTGGCGACGAATCCAACAGCGATCTGCCCAGCGCGATGCAGGGCGACGACGCCACCCCGGAAATTTCCGGCATCTTCAGCAACACCTACGCCGACGGCCGTTTCGGCATCGCGCTCACCGGCAGCTACCAGGAACGCGATCTGGGCTACAACCAGGTAGCGGTCGCCAACGGCTGGCGCACCTTCCGCGGCGACGAGAACAACTGGGGCACGATTCCGCAGCCCGGCACGCCGGGTTCCGAGCGCATCACCAACCGTCCCGGCCCCAACGACATCTACTCGGTGCCGCAGAACCTCAACTACAGCGTCAACGGCGTGCAGCGCCAGCGCACCAACGGCCAGCTCACCCTGCAATGGGCGCCGACCGACCGTCTGACCGCGACCCTGGACTACACCTATTCGGAAAACCGCATCCAGAACCAGCGCAACGAGCTGTCGGTGTGGTTCAACTTCGGACCGTCGACCAGCTCCTGGACCGACGGCCCGATCGCCGCGCCCAACATCTATTCCGAAATCATCGTCCCCGCCAACAGCGATCTGGCGATGGGCGGCGCCGAATACGCCACCAAAAACGAAAACAAATCGATCGGTTTGAATCTGGAATGGGACGTGACCGATAGCTTCGGCCTGGAGCTCGACGTCCACCGCTCCACCGCCGAATCCGGCGCCGATAGCCCGTACGGCTCCAACGCCGTGCTCGGCACCGCGGGTTTCTTCCGCGGCACCACCACGGTGGATTTCACCCGCGCCTTCCCGATCCTCACCGTCGCCTTGCCGCCTGGCCAGACCGATATCGACCCGTCGCAGATGCAGGTGACCGGCTCCTCGTTCCGCAACAGTTTGATGCGTGCGGAGATCGACCAGGCCCAGCTCCGCGGCGATTGGCAATTCGGCGAAGCCTCGCAACTGGATTTCGGCGTGTCCTCCACCGAAGTGCGCAACCGCAGCGCGTTCTCGGTGGTGCAGAACGATGCCTGGGGCGGCAACACGGCGGCCGGCGCCTCCGCGTATGCGGACAGCCTCTGGATTCGCGACAACATGCGCAATTACTTCCAGAGCTTCGGCTACAGTCAGAGCCCGGCCTGGAGCAGCGCGTTCTTCACCTTCGATTTCGAAGGGCTACGCCAGGCGGCGATCGCGGCCACCGGCCGGCCCGACCTCTACGAAGCGTCCGAGAACTTCACCACCGACCGGCGGACCACGGAGAAGTCGCAGAGCGCGTACGTGCAGTACAGCACCACATTCGACTGGGCGATGCCGCTGCACGTGGCGGCAGGTGCGCGCTACGAGCGGACTGAAGTCGGGTCGCGCGCGCTGGTGCCGAACTACCAGAACGGTATCGAATGGCGCTCGGCTAACGAGCTGAATCTGGTGGATCAGGGCAATACGTTCTCCAATCTCAAAGGCGACTACGAATACCTGCTGCCGAATCTCGATCTACGGCTGGACATCACCGATAGCCTGTTGTTGCGCGGCAGCTACGGCGAAACCATCGGCCGGCCGGGTTGGGCCGACATCCAGGGCGGCAAGTCGTATAACCGGCTAGTGCGCGTGGACGGCGGCACCGGCAATTTCGGTAACCCCGACCTCGAGCCTCTGCATTCGCACAATTTCGACCTCTCGCTGGAGTGGTACTACGCCGAGGGTAGCTATCTCTCCGCGGGCTTCTTCCGCAAGAACATCGACAATTATCTCGGCACCACTCAGATCAGCGACACCAGCTCCGGGCTGCGCACGCCGGTCGGCGGCGCTTACTGGAACCAGGCGGTGGCTGGCGGCTGCACCACGGCAGATGTGGTCTGTATCCGCAATTTCATCCTCAATAACTTCAACGGCCAGCCCGGCGTCAACCGCACCGGCTTCGACGCCAGCGGTAACGCCACCGGCGTGATCACCGGCCAGCCCGGCGATCCCGTCGCCAGCTTCCGCGTGACCGCGCCGATCAACCAGCGATCGGCGTCCTTGAACGGTTGGGAACTCAATTTCCAGCACATGTTCGGCGATACCGGTTTCGGCATTTCGTCCAACTACACCATCGTCGATTCGGACCTGACTTACGACGATTACAAGATCGGCGAGCAGTTCGCGCTGGTGGGGCTGAGCGATTCGGCGAACCTCGTCGGCTTCTTCGAGAAAGGGCCGTGGCAGTTGCGCGCGGCATACAACTGGCGAGACAAGTATCTGGCGGGTGTGTTCGACGGCGCCGGCCCTAACCCGGTGTACGTGGAGGCATACGGCCAACTGGACTTCAACGTCGGCTATCGCTGGAACGACCAGTGGTCGATGTCGTTCGAGGCGATCAATGCGCTGGCGGAGAATCAGCGCTCGCATTCGCGTCAGGTCAATCAGTTGGAATACCTCACCCAGACCGGTTCTCGTTACATGCTGGGCGTGCGCTACACTTTCCGCTGATCTTCCCTCGCCGGTGCGCTCGCGCCGCTTCGACGCCGCACCGGCGTTCGGCGGCGCGGGATGCGCTGCCGGCCGCCGGTCCATGCGAGGTCGCATTTGAGTCGTAGCATCGGGCATGTGGTGATCGTGGGCGGCGGCTCGGCGGGTTGGCTGACCGCCGCGATCCTTGCCGCCGAACATGGGCCCGCCGCCTCGGGCGAACTGCGCATCACGCTGTTGGAATCGCCTGACGTGCCGACGATCGGCGTCGGCGAAGGCACTTGGCCGACGATGCGCGACACGCTGCGCCGCATCGGCGTGAGCGAAACCCAGTTCCTGCGACGCTGCGATGCGGTGTTCAAGCAGGGCTCGCAGTTCGTCGGCTGGGTCGATGGCGGCGCGAGCGACCGTTATTACCATCCCTTCGTGCTGCCGCAGCGCCATTTCGACGCCGACCTGCCTGCGGCCTGGGCCGCACGCGAGGATGCGGTCCCGTTCGCGATGCTCGCCAGCTTCCAACCGTCTCTGTGCGAGGCGGGCCGCGCGCCCAAACAGGCCGCGACCCCGGAATTCGCCGCGGTCGCCAACTACGCTTACCACCTCGACGCCGCCAAGCTCGGCGCGTTCCTTCGCGAGCACTGCACCCAACGGCTGGGCGTGCGTCATGTCTCCGATCATATGGTCGGCGTAGAGGCTCACGAACACGGCGACATCGCCGCGGTGCGCACCCGCGACAACGGCGACCTCCACGGCGATCTGTTCATCGACTGCACCGGCCTGCGTTCGCTGCTGCTCGGCGGCCATTACGGCATCGGCAGCGTGTGCCGCAAAGATGTGCTGTTCAACGACCGTGCGCTCGCGGTGCAGGTGCCGCATGACGACCCGGCGGCGCCCATCGCCTGCCAGACCGTGTCCACCGCGCAGCGCAACGGCTGGGTCTGGGATATCGGCCTATCCGCGCGTCGCGGCGTCGGTCACGTCTATTCCAGCGCGCACACCAGCGATGAGGACGCGGAGGTCGCGCTGCGGGCCTACATCGCGCAGAGCGGCGGACCGCGCGCGGAAGACATCGCCAGCCCGCTGAAAATCGCGATCGAACCCGGCTATCGCGAACGTTTCTGGCACCGCAACTGCGTCGCGGTCGGCCTCTCCAGCGGCTTCATCGAACCGCTCGAAGCGTCCTCGCTGGTGCTCGTGGAATTGGCCGCCGCCGCCATCGCCGACACGCTGCCGGCCGACCGTGCGGCGATGGATCTCGTCGCGCATCGATTCAACGCGCTGTTCACGTATCGCTGGGAGCGGGTGATCGATTTTCTCAAGCTGCATTACGTGCTGACGCAGCGCAGCGACAGCGACTATTGGCGCGATCATAGGTGCCCAGAAACGGTGCCGGAGCGCTTGCGCGAGCAACTGACGTTGTGGCGGCACCGCGCGCCCTCGCGCTACGACCTGACGCATGGCGAGGAAATCTTCCCTTCCGCCAGCTATCACTACATCCTCTACGGCATGGGGTTTCGACCGCAGACGCCAGTGTTGCGCGCAGCGGCGCGGGAGGCGGCGGAGGACGGCTTCCGCGAAGCGGCGGCGCTTGCGCGCAAGATGTTGCAAGCATTGCCGAGCCATCGCGAATTGATCGACCATATCCGCACGCGCGATTTACCGCGCATCTGACACCGCCGCGTTTTCGAGACCGCGCCCATGCCCAGACACGCCCAGCTCAACAATGTGGATCACCGCGACCTGCGGGTCGTGGTCGAGCGCGGCGTGACCTGGGGCGATGCGGTGATGAGCGCCCTGACGTTCCCAGCCGAGTTCCGTGACGTACAGAGCCGGTATCCGATCGTGTTCCAGAAAGCCGCAGACGGCAGCCTGCAGCCGGTGGCGTTGTTCGGTTTCGAGGCCGGTGAGAATCTTTTCCTGGACGCCAGAGGCTGGGAGTCGGGCTATGTGCCGATGTCGATCGAGCGCCAGCCGTTCCTGATCGGCCTCTCCGCCGATGGCGCACCGATGGTGCATATCGACCTGGAACATCCGCGCGTCGGAACCGATGAGGGGACGCCGCTGTTTCGTCCGCATGGCGGCACCAGCGAGTATCTGGAATACATCAGCGGTGTGCTGCAGACCCTGCACGACGGTCTGCGCGAGACGCCGACGTTCGTGGAGGCGCTGCTGCGACACGACCTGCTCGAATCCTTCGTGTTGGATCTCGAACTCGACGACGGCGCCCAGCATCGTCTGGCCGGTTACTACACCGTGCACGAGGAGCGGCTGGCGCAGCTCGATGCCGCCGCCTTGGCCAGCCTGCATCGCGACGGGCATCTGCAGTCGATCTACATGCTCGTCGCTTCGCTGTCGCAGTTCCGCGATCTGATCGATCGCGCGCGTAAGCGGCGGGCGGCGGCGGCCTAAACGTGTCCGTGCCCGCGTCCGCATCCACCACCGAGAGCGTTGCGCGGCCGCACTGGGCGCTCGGCGCGACCGAGCCGGTGCTGCTGAAAGGCCATGTCGCCGATTGGCCCATGGTGCGGGCCGCGCGCGGCGGGGCGGAGGCCGCCATCGATTTTCTGCGGCCGTTCGATGCCGGCGAGCCAGTCGCTGCCTTCATCGGCCCGCCTCAGATGGCCGGCCGTTTTTTCTACAACGCCGATCTGAGCGGCTTCAATTTCACGCCGGAGCGTCACCGGCTCGCGAGCGTGTTCGATGCGCTGCGCAAGCACTTGGGCGAGACCGCGCCGCCGGCCATCTACGTGGGATCGACCACGGTGGAGACCTGCCTGCCCGGACTGCTGGATGCGCAGGCGCTGGCGATCGCGCCGCCGCAGGCGCTGGCGAGCATCTGGTTGGGCAACCGCAGTCGGATCGCCGCGCATCAGGATTTGCCGGACAATCTCGCTTGCGTGGTCGCCGGGCGTCGCCGCTTCACCCTCTTTCCGCCGGAGCAATTGCCCAATCTGTACATCGGCCCGCTGGATTTCACCCCCGCCGGCCAGCCGATCAGTCTGGTGGACTTCGCGGCGCCGGATCTAGCCCGGTTTCCGCGCTTCGCCGAAGCGCTACACCACGCCCAGACCTTTGAGCTGGACGCCGGCGACGCGCTGTTCATCCCGAGCATGTGGTGGCATCACGTCGAAGCGCTCGACGATTACAACGCGCTGGTCAACTTCTGGTGGCGCAGCACGCCGGCCTGGCGCGATGCGCCGATCCTCGCGCTGATGACCGCGATCCTGTGCCTGCGCGAGCTGCCTGCGCACGAGCGCGCGATCTGGCAGGACGTGTTCCGCCATTACGTGTTCGAGCACGAGGCCGAGGCGGCGGCGCACATTCCGCCGCAGGCTCGACGGGTGCTGGCGCCGCTGGAGGAATCCGCCGCGCGCGAGCTGCGCGCACGTCTGTTGCATCGCCTGAATCGTTGAAGGAGTCGTTGCCCGTATGTCTTCCGATCCGCATCCCGCCACGCGCCCGATCCGCCGCGTGGTCATCGTCGGCGGCGGCACCGCTGGCTGGATGACCGCTGCGGCGCTGGCGAAACTGTTCGGCAGGCATCTGCAGATCACCTTGGTCGAATCCGAGGAGATCGGCACCGTCGGCGTCGGTGAGGCCACGATCCCGACGATGGTGACCTTTCACCGTCTGCTGGAGGTCAACGAACAGGCGTTCATGGCCGCGACCCAGGCCACGATCAAACTCGGCATCGCCTTCGAGCACTGGCGCGATCTCGGTCATCGCTACATCCATTCCTTCGGCACCACCGGCAAGGACCACTGGGCCGCGGGTTTCCAGCATTTCTGGCTGGCCGCGCGCGCGCGCGGTATCGCCCGCGACTACGGCGATTACTGCCTGGAGTTGCGCGCCGCCGAAGAAAACCGCTTCGCGCATCTGCCGCAGGGCGGCATGAACTACGCCTTCCACCTCGATGCCGGCCTGTACGCGAAGTTCATGCGCGAATTCAGCGAGCGCCACGGCGCGCGCCGGGTGGAAGGCAAGATCGTGGAGGTCATTACCGACGCCGACCGGCGCTGGATCGAGGGCGTGCGCCTGGCGGACGGCAGCCGCGTCGATGGCGATCTGTTCGTGGATTGCAGCGGCCTGCGCGGGCTGTTGATCGGCGACGCGCTGGGCGTCGGCTCGGAGGACTGGTCGCACTGGCTCTTCAGCGACAGCGCGATCGCGGTGCAGACCGAATCGGTACGCGATCCGATCCCCTACACCCGCTCCATCGCCGACACCGCCGGTTGGCAATGGCGCATCCCGCTGCGCCACCGCGTGGGCAACGGCCTCGTCTACGCCAGCCGCTTCATCGACGACGATGCGGCCCGTCGCAGCCTGCTGGAAAAGGTCGAAGGCACGTTGCTGACCGAACCGCGCGTGCTGCGCTTCAAGCCCGGCCAACGGCGAGAAGCCTGGCGGGGGAACTGCATCGCGATCGGGCTGTCCAGCGGCTTTCTCGAACCGCTGGAATCCACCAATATCCATCTGATCCAGCGCAGCGTGATCCGTCTGGTGCAATGTTTTCCGCAGACCATTGCCGAGGCCGACATCGCCGAATTCAACCGTCAGGCCGCTGCGGAAATCACCCACATCCGCGATTTCGTGATCCTGCACTACCATGTCACCGATCGCCGCGACACGCCGTACTGGCGCGCCTGCGCACAGATGGACATCCCGCAAACCCTACGCCACCGCATCGAGCTTTTTCGCGACACCGGCCGGGTGTTCCGTGACGGCAACGAGCTGTTCGCGGAGAATTCATGGATCCAAGTGATGTTGGGCCAGGGGATCCTGCCGCAGCGCTATCACCCCGTCGCGGAGCTGATGGGCGATGCGGAGATGTCGACGTTCTTGGAGCGGATTCGAGCACCGATCGAGGCCACGGTGCAACGCTTACCGGCGCACGCGGCGTATCTGCGTGAGTATTGCGGTGGTGTTCCTCGCGCCGCGGAATGATGTCTACCGCGCGAAGCGTCTGGAGTTGCGCAGCGCACGATGCATACGGCGGTCCGCGAGGCATCGCGAACCACGTCCCGTGTCGGCACGCGGCTTTTCGCCGTAGCCGGTTTTCATGTTTGCAACGAGGTGCGCGAGATGGTCAGAACCACTGGTAGCGGAGCCCGGATCGACGACGTAGCGCGGGCTGCGGGCGTGTCGATGAAAACCGTCTCGCGGGTATTCAATCAAGAGCCGAACGTGCGCCCGGAAACCCGTGCGAAGGTGGAGGCAGCGGCGAAAGAGCTGAACTTCCGCCCGAATCCATCCGCGCGCAGTTTGGCGGGGCGGCGCTCGTATTTGATTTCGACGCTGTACGACAATCCATCCAGCAGCTACGTGATGCAGGTGGTGTCCGGGGTGCTGGACGCCTGCGAGGCGGCGCACTACAGCATGATGATGCGGCCGGTGGATTACACCAGCCGCGACCATGTCGATGTGATCATGGACAGCGTGGCGCAGTACGCGCCGGACGGCTTGGTGCTGACCCCGCCGCTTACCGACGACGAGGCGCTGCTGGAAAAACTGCAGGCGATGGGCGTGCGCTACGCCAGCATTTCGCCGCGCGAGCAGAATGCGCGGATCGGCGCGCGGTTGGACGAGCGCCGTGCAGTGCGCGAGATGATGGCGCATATCGTCGGGTTGGGGCATCGACGCATCGGTCACATCAAAGGCCATCGCGACCACGGCGCGACCGAATGGCGCTTGCAGGGCTACCGCGAAGGTTTGGCCGACGCGGGCATCGCATACGACAAGGCCTTGGTGGTGCCCGGCGACTTCGTGTTCGAATCGGGCACGGCCGGCGCGGAGGCGTTGCTTTCGTTGCCCGAGCCGCCCACCGCGATATTCGCCGCGAACGACGACACCGCGGCGGGCGTGCTGCACACGGCGGCGCGACGCGGGGTGCGCGTGCCGCAGGATCTGTCGGTGTTCGGTTTCGACGACTTGCCGATGGCGCGTCAGTTGTGGCCGTCGCTGACGACGGTGCGCCAAGCCAGCCGCGATATGGGCCGGATCGCGACCGAGCAACTGCTGTCGTCGATCCGCACGCCCGGCGCCGGGGGCGTGGTGCAGGTGCCTTACGAATTGGTGTTCCGCGAATCCACCGGGCCGGCGCCAGCCAGCGCGAGTTCGAGCCGATCCGCGTCGAGCGATGTCGCAGCGAAGCAAGCCGCATCGAAGCAGGCGGCATCGCGCTCGAAAAAAGCGCGCTGAACGCGCGGGGATGACGCGTTCAGCGCGCAAGAACCTCGTGCGCCGCGCATGCAGCGGCGCTGCGTGCCGCGGGCGATCGAAACAGAAAGTTTGTGTGTTACGCGTCTTGAGCCCGGCGCATGACCGGGCTCAAGACGCGCGAATCGATCGGCGAAACGGTAGTCGAAATGGCCATCGAAACGGTCGTTGCGGCAACGCTCACCAGAACGCGGCGTACAGCGCGATCAGAATTCCGATCACACCGACCGCGCCGGCGTTGAACGACATCCGGGTGCCGTAGCTCACATCGTCGGTGCGGATTCGATTGGCGTCGCCGCGGCTTCGCGTCATCAACGACACTACCACCGCCAAGGCCAGCGCCAATAGGAACACCAGACCGACGCGATCCATGAACGGCAGTTCCGGCCACGCCAGTTTCAGCACGATCGACAGCGCGAACGAACCGACCGCGGCGGCGATCGCGCCGGCTTCGTTGGCGCGTTTCCAGAACAGGCCGAGCATGAAGATCACCACGATGCCCGGGGTGAAGAAGCCGGTGTATTCCTGGATGTATTGGAAGCCTTGATCGAAGCTGCCGAGCAAGGGTTTCGCCGCCAACACCGCCAGCACGATCGCGACGGTCGCCGCGATTCGGCCCACTTTCACCAGGTGCGCCTGTTCCCGGCCCGGCGCGCGTTTGGCGTAGAAATCGAGGGTGAAGATGGTGGAGATCGAATTGATCTTCGACGCCAGCGAAGCCACGATCGCCGCGATCAACGCCGCGAACACCAGACCGAGCACGCCGGTCGGCAACAGCGCCATCATTTTCGGATAGGCCTGATCGGGTTTTTCGATGTCGGTCACCAGCATCAGCGCGGCGATGCCCGGCAGCACCACGATCACCGGCATCAGCAATTTCAAGAACGCCGCGAACACCACGCCTTTCTGCGCTTCGGCGATGTCTTTCGCCGCGAGCGCGCGCTGGATGATGTACTGATTGAAGCCCCAGTAGCTGACGTTCATGATCCACATGCCGCCGATCAACACGCTCAAGCCCGGCAAATCCTTGTAGAACGGATTGTCGGGCGTGAGGATCATGTGGAAGTGTTCCGGGTGCGCGGCCATCAGCGTCTGGAAGCCGCCGATGATGCCGCCGTCGCCGCCGATGCGGTCCAGCGAAATACCGACGATCAACAGGCCGCCCAGCACCAGCAGCGCGACTTGCACGATGTCGGTCAGCGCCACCGCTTTGAGGCCGCCGTACAACTGGTACAGCAGCGCGAAACCGCCGAGCAACGCGAGTGCGGCGATCTGATCGATGCCGGTGACTTGCGTCACCGCGATCGAACCGAGCCATAGGATCGAGGTCAGGTTCACGAACACGTACAGCCCCAACCAGAACACCGCCATGATCGTGCGGATGGTCGGACCGTAACGTTCTTCGAGGAACTGCGGCATCGTGTAGATGCCGTTGCGCAGGAACACCGGCAAAAAGAATTTGCCGACGATCAACAGCGTGAGCGCGGCCATCCATTCGTACGACGCGATCGCCAAGCCCAGCGCATAGCCGGAGCCGGACATGCCGATGATTTGTTCCGCCGAAATGTTGGCGGCGATCAGCGAAGCGCCGATGGCCCACCACGGCAGCGATTTGCCGGCGAGGAAGTAATCCTGCGCGTCTTTTTTGTGGCCGCTCTTTTCGCGCGATACCCATTGCGCGAGCGCGAAGATGCCGACCAAATAGGTCAGCACGATGATCGCGTCGATGGTCGAAAGTCTCACGTCGTTCTCCGGAATCGATCGTCGCCTGCGCGACGGGGCGGTTGCGATGAGGCGCCGCGCGTGGGGAACGCGGTGGGTTGCGGCGATCCTGCACCGAACCGGCGCCGAAGGGGCGCCGCACGGCGAACGAGACAGCCAGCGAGCGATGCGGTCGCGACGTGCGGTGTTCGGGGAAGGCCCCGAAGCCCCTCCGCGGATCGCGACTGCGGGAATCGTTCTAGTCGGAGCTGACAGCGTTGTCAACCATGCCCGCGCCAAAACCGCGACCCGCGTCGTGGAAGGGTCGAAACCCGTCCGCTCAGCGGCGCTGAAAATAGCACCGACCGCTCGCGTCGGATCGGGCGAAAGCCCATGGCCGCTCGACCGAGGGCGGCGAGAATTCGGAGGACGAGAGCGCCGACCCGCGCTCAGCGTCCCGCCGCCATCTCCGCGCGTCGCGGCAGCGACCAATCGATCGGCGCCCGGCCGTTGCGGCGCAGGTAGTCGTTCGCGGCCGAGAAATGCCCGCAACCCAGGAAACCGCGATGCGCCGACAGCGGCGAGGGATGCGGCGCGCGCAGCACGCGATGGCGGCGGTCGTCGATCATCTTGCCCTTGGCTTGCGCATAACTGCCCCAGAGCAGAAAGACCAGGCCTTCGCGCTCGTGGTTGAGGGTATCGACGACGTGATCGGTGAAGCCCTCCCAGCCTTTGCCCTGATGCGCCCCGGCGCGGCCGTCCTCGACCGTCAGCACCGCGTTCAACAGCAGCACGCCGCGCTGCGCCCAGGGCAGTAAACAGCCGTGATCCGGGCGCGACAGGCCGAGGTCGCGGCCGATCTCTTTGAACACGTTATCCAGCGACGGCGGTACCGGAACGCCGACCGGCACCGAAAAACTCAGCCCGTGCGCTTGGCCGGGGCCGTGGTACGGGTCTTGGCCCAGCACCACCACGCTCACCGCATCGAAGGACGTGGCATCGAAGGCCGAGAAGATCTGCGGGCCGGGCGGATAGATTTGCGCGCCTTGTTGCTTGCGTTGGCGCAGGAAGGCCGAAAGCGCGGCCATATCCTCGCGCAGCAGGTAATCGCCGATGCGGGATTTCCAAGAAGGGTCGAGCTTGATGCGGTCGTCGGTCATGGTCGCGCTGCGGAAAAACGTCCTGTCGATGCGCGCTCGGCGAAGGGCCGAACGACGGCCTGCGGCGACGCGCGGCGCAACAAGATATGCCGGAACGGCGATTCCGCACACCTGATAGAACCGACAGCGTCGCGGTGCGGCGAGACGCAGGCTTAACGAATCAAGCCGGACGCGACAGGTCGGACGATTCGATCATCCCGCCAAGGCGGCGGTGTCGGGCAATTTCGAGAGCCGCAATTGGAACAGCGTCTTGGTGATCAGCATGCGTTCTTCGATCGGCTTGAGCACCAAATCGTTCGCGCCTTCGCGCAGCAGATTGGATTGGCGATCGACGCTGCCGTCGCCGGTCATCACCAACACCGGCAGGCGGCGCTTGCTCAGCGCCAGATCGTGGCGCACCGCCCGCAGCAGGTCCAAACCGCTCATCTCGCCATCGAGAGTGACGTCGGTGAGCAGCAAATCGGCGCCCATGTCGTCGTCCTCGGCCACCACGTGATCGCGCAACAGCGTGAGCGCGGTGTCGGCCCGGGTGACGTGGATCACGGTCAGCCCGTGCGCCTGGAGCATGCGCCGGGTGGCGACGGCCACGGTGATGCTGTCCTCGACATAGAGCACCCGCGCGCCGGGAATCGGTTCGGGATGCACATAGCCGTGAATGAAGGCCGCCAGGGCGTGATAGCCGTTGGCCTTGTCGAAGTAATCGGTGATGTCGTCGGTGAAGCTGCGCGCTTCCAGATGGCTTTGCGCGTCGCCGGAGACCACCACGATCGGTACATAGCGCTGCCCGGCTGCGGCGCGCACTCGATGCGCGAGGGTCAACCCGTCGCCGTCGGGCAACACCAGCGCAGTGGTGACCAGATCGACGGGCGCTTCGGCCAGCGCCGCTTCGGCCTCGGCCAAGTCGGCGCAGGCCACGACCTCGACCCCCGGCACGTCGCGTTTGACGACGTCGGCGATGAGTTTGCGGACTAATTTCGAGCCGTCGACCACCATCACCCGTGGGGTGTCGGTGTGCAGGTGGCGGATATCGTGTGCGGGCATCGGTGGGTGGTGTCTTGGTTGCGGTGTGGACGGCGCAACCTTGCGCCTGACGGAACTCCGACAACATGCGCCACGCTCATGACGAGACGAGCGCATCCCCCTGCGAATGCGTGCTTGCGTCGCGCGCGACCGTCTCGAAAGGCGAACCCGGGAGACGAACTCGAAATTCGAACTCGAGACCGAAAGGCCGGCTCGGCGCGCTAAGCCGCTCTAGTCTGCCGCAGAAAGTGCCCGGTGACCACGCCGGCCCCGAGCCATCCCAGCACCGCCGCGCCCGCCAGCACGCCCAGGGCTTGCAGCGGCGGCATTCCCGCGAAACTGAACGCGCTGCCGTAACTTTCGGCGAGCGCCTTCAGCGGCTGCCGCAGCGCGAATTCCGCGGCGGTGAGTACCGCCAAGGCCAACGCGCCTGCGGCGAGCCCGTACCACGCGCCCAGATACAGGAACGGCCGGCGCACGAAACCGTCGGTGGCGCCGAGCAGATGCAGCACCGCGATTTCTTCGCGCCGGTTCTGAATATCCAAACGCACCGTATTGCCGACGACCAGCAGCGCGCCGAGCCCGAGCAATGCGCCCAGCACCCACACCGCACGTTCGCCGAACGCGAGCCAGCGGTCCAGGCGCTCGCGCCATACGGCGTCGCGCCGCACTTGGTCGGTTTCGGGCAGCGCCGCCAGCGCGGCGGCCAGCGCGGTTTCGTCGCCGCGCGGACGTACGATCAGCAAACTCGGCAACGGGTTTTCGCCGACCACCGCGATCGCTTCGGCGTAGGCGCCGCTGCGGCGCAGCGTGTCCAGGCCCTGCTCGGGTGTGCGCAGCTCCACCGACGCCACATCGTCGCGCGCACGCACGCCCTCAGCGAGCGCCTGCGCCTGCGGCGCCGCGATCTCGGGCTTCAGAAACACACCGATTTCGCGCGAGCGTTCGATCGTGCCGCTCAAGCGCGCGGCGTTCTGCAGTACCAGCCACAGCCCGAGCGGCAGCGCCAGCGCGACCGCCATCACCCCCACCGTCAGCAGCGTGGCCCAAGGCCGGCGCAGCATGCGCCCGAGACTGGACACCAAACTCTGCACATGGTGTTCCCACCAGATGCCGATGCGCGAGCGCTTCGGCGCGGCGGCGGCGCTGGGCTTAGCCATCGGCCAATTCCTCCGGCCGGATATCGTCCAGCAGCTTGCCGTGGTCCAGCACCAAGACGCGCTTCTTCATGCGCTTGACCAAGGCCAGATCGTGGCTGGCGACCAGCACGCTGGTGCCGCGTTCGGGCAGCGCCGCGAACAGGGTCATGATTTCGGCCGACAAGGTCGGATCGAGATTGCCGGTGGGCTCGTCCGCCACCAGCAGCGCCGGCTCGCCGACAAGCGCGCGCGCGATGCCCACACGTTGTTGCTCGCCCGCCGACAACTGCCCCGGCAGCGCGTCGCCGCGGGTACCGATGCCCAAACGATCGAGCATGGCGCGCACGCGTTTGCGGATGTCGTCGCGACGCACGCCGCGCAGGATCAGCGGCAGGCCCACGTTCTCGGACACGCTGCGATCGGTGAGCAGGCGGTGGTCCTGATACACCACGCCGATCTCGCGTCGATGCATCGCCACCCCGCGACCATCGACATTGCGCAAATTGCGCTCGTTCATCAGCACCGCGCCGCGGCTGGGCCGCTCCGCCAACTGAATCAGTTTCAGCAAGGTGCTTTTGCCCGCGCCCGAATGCCCGGTCACGAACAACATCTCGCCGCGCGCCACCGAAAAACTCACGTCGGTCAGCGCCGCTTGCCCGCCCGGGTATTGCTTGCTGACGTTGTCGAAGCGGAGAAGGGTCATCGCCGCAGTATCGCAGATGGGCGAACGACGAGAAAACCTCCGTCGTTCGCATCGTTCGAACGACCGTTCGAAGGCCGACTCAGACCACGGTCGCCTTACGCAGATCGCGCACGTCGCGATCGCGAAGCACATAGGTGCCGGTCGCCATATCGCCCAAACGCTGCCGGTGTTTCGACATCAGCACCGCCACACCGGCGGGAATGCCGCCGAGCAACAGCGGATTGACCTCCACCAATCGCAGCAGGGTCCGCAACAGCACTTGTCCCAACGAGGGCGTATCGCCCGCCGCATTCACCACGCGGATGAACAGCGCGTACTTGCCCAAGGTTTTGCCGAGCCTCCATTCCATCAGTGGCACGTAGAGCGCGGCCAGACCCAACCAAACGAAGATCGTTTCGCGATACCTGTCGTTGCCGAGCGTCGCGTCGGGCACCAACAAGCATGCGGCCATCACGCACCAATCGATCCAGGTCGCCGCCCAGCGGCGGATCAGAAGGTTGCCGCGATCGCTGGCGGCGATCGAAGCCGCCGTGGCCCTCGGTGTCGCGTGCGGTCGAATGTTGATGTCGAAGGCCATCGATCGATCTCCGGTGGATGGGCGTTAGGTGTGAAAGGACCGGCTTTCGGTTGCCGTAGCGCGTCCATCGATCTTGCGCCAATTGGATCAAGTTCAGCCGCGTGTTTTTTGCCCGCCCCGGTACTGCTTGCTGACGTTGTCGAAGCGAAGGAGGGTCATGCGCAGTGCGTGTCTCGGCGCGCGGTGGAATGCGAAGAATCGTGCGCTGTTGCCGCGTCGGAACGAACACTGGGAACGGCGGTCACGATTCGTCGCGGCTCGTTCCCTGTTCCTTCCCTTTTCGTTCCCGTGTTTTCGCTGGTGCCGACGCCGCGTCCGTTCTAGCGTGGTTACGCTGCGGCAAGAGGCCGCAGCATCGCCAACGTTTCAATACTAAACCAAAGGACGAACGAACATGGACAAGAAACAGACGCAACTCGCGCTCGCATCGTTGTTGGCATTGGGGCTGTTCGCCGGTTCGGCGCAAGCCGAGCAACACGACCCTCCGGTCAACATCGCTCAACTCGCATGCCCGGCCGGCTCCACCGGTTACGGCAACGCGCGGTTCCAGGTGTTCCCGAATTTCGGCGGTTCTCCCGCCGGTTGGCGCGTGACCATCTGGTGCAGCAGCGCGGGCTCCGGCCGTCGCGGCCACTATGAACCCGGCGCAGGCGGCCTGTTCTCGGCCTGGAATTACGCCGGCGGCTTGTTCGGCGCAGGTTGGCCGCCGCCGGCGAGTTACGCCAATCAATATCAGTCGCTCGATATCGATCTGGACGGCGATCTCGATGTATTCCGTCTCGTCGAAACCAGCGCCAATACCTGGACGGTGTTTTTGAGTAAGACGTTGTAAGCGATCTCGTACGAGCGATCTCGCACGAGGGATCGTGCACGAGGGATTGCGCACGACCGGCGTAGGCATTCCCTGGCCGGTCGTGCGCTTCGATGCGGTGCGAAAGCGTCTCGAATCGCGTTTCCCGCTTAAGCGATACCCGCAACCGCAGAAGACGCCGCGCGCATGCGTGTCGGTTGGATAACGCCACCCCAACGTTCGCGGCCACCAGCGCATCGCGTTGAGCTTCCGTAGCGCGATGCCGCTCAGTTCAACGCAGCACGAAATACGCCAACAGACCGACCGCGACCCAGAACAGCAACCCGAGCAGGCTGGCCGCGTCTGCGGCAGGCGTGCGGATAGATCAGGCGATAGAAGAGGTATCGATCAATCTTAGATCGCGAGCCTCATAACGTCTTGAGACCCGTTTGCCGCTTTCTGCGATCCAATAGTGCCAAAGGCCATTTTCGTGGTGCCAAAGCACATCAGCTATCGACCCACGGCGGTAGGTCGTGTTGCGGGCATTGAGCACGACTTCAACAGACTGCCCTGGCGAAAAATCGGGTGGAGGCTTGCCGGCCAGGATGTCCTTCTCGTCTAGGTGCTTGGCGATCTGCGACAAGTTATCGTCGCGCTTCAGAGAGAAAACCAATTCTTCGTGCGAAAACCCGAGCGAACGGCCGTATCGCAGGAACCAGCCGACGATATCCTGCCTCGTCACGAGGCAGGCCGTGGGTTTTTCGAGCTGGTGGGCAAGCTCCGTCTCCAGCCAACTCAAGCGGCTGTCTCGCCCGCAGATCGGCTTGCCGGTGTCCACGAGCATCTCTCAATGCTGCGAGCGCGGCGGTTTGGTCACCAACGATTTCAGCTTGCGGCCGATGCGCGAGAACAGCGAGGGTTTGCCTTGCGAAGGCTTGGCGTCGCCGCCGGTTTTCGCCGCGTTGCCGACCGGTACAGCAGCAGGCGTTTCCAGCGCGCGCACGGCTTGACCGACGGCCTGCGCCGAGGCGTCGCCGCCGTCGATGCGCATGCCGCCGCGACGACGACGGCGTTTGCGCGGCGCGCGTTCGCTGTCGGGCGCTTGCGCGATCGCGGCGTTCGGCGCGGGCGATGCGGGAATCGCCGCGGTCGCCGGATGCGCGTCGCCGTTCTGAGCCTGCGCGTCGCGCGGCGGGCGCGGGCTGCGCTCGCGACGCTCATCGCCGGCACGCGGACCGCTCGAACGCGGGCCGCCGGAACGTTCGCCGGTGCGGCTGCGTCCGCCCGGACCGCCGCTGCGGCTACCGCTGCCGCTCTTGCCGCCGCTTTTCCCGCGTTTCGCGTCGTCCGCCGCGCGCTGTTCGCGCGCTTCGCGGAAGATCGTGCTGATGCTGTCGTCCTCGTCGCCCGCGTCGGCGCTTTCCGCCGGCTTCGGGCGTTCCGGTCGCGGCAGCGGGGTCAACAATTCGCGCGTCACCGGCTCGGACGGAATCTTCTGATCGATGTAGCGCTCGATGTCCGGCAAGCTCATCGCGTAGCGTTCGCAAGCGAAGCTGATCGCGTCGCCTTCGGCGCCCAAACGCGCGGTGCGACCGATGCGATGCACGTAATCTTCGGCGTCGAACGGTAAATCGTAGTTGTAGACGTGGCTGACGCCGTCGATGTGCAGACCGCGCGCGGCCACGTCGGTGGCGACCAGGATTTCGAGTTGGCCGGCCTGGAATTTCTTCAACAGCGACTCGCGTTTTTTCTGCGGCACATCGCCGCTGAGCACGCCGACGCGATAGCCCGCGCGCTCCAACGACCGCGCCACGCGTTCGACGAAGGCTTTGGTGTTGACGAACACCATCGTGCGCGCGCCTTCGCTGCGCGAAAGCAGACCGAGCAGCAGCGGAATTTTTTCGTCGTCCGCCGGGTAGTACATTTTTTGCCGCACCCGCGCCGCGGTGATGGTTTCGGTCTCGACGACGAGCTTCTCGGGCTCGTTCATGTGCTCGTACGCCAGCTCCAGCACGCGATGGCTCAGCGTCGCGCTGAACAACAGCGTCTGCCGGGTGGTGCGTTCGGGCATGCGCCGCAGCAGGAACCGGATGTCTTTAATGAAGCCGAGATCGAACATGCGATCGGCTTCGTCCAACACGCAGACTTCGCAGGCGTGCAGCGAAACGACTTTGTGTTGTTTGACGTAATCGATCAGCCGCCCCGGGGTGGCGATGATCACGTCCGCGCCGGCCTGGAGCAGGGCGCGCTGTTTGTCGTAATCCACGCCGCCGTAGACCAGGGCGAACTTCAGGCCCAGGTCGGCGCCGAATTTCATCGCGTCCTTATGAATTTGGATTGCTAGCTCGCGGGTCGGGGCCAGGATCAACGCCCGCGGGTCCTCGGGCTTGCGCTCGGCCAGGGCCGGGCGGGTCAACAAGCGGTTCATCACCGTGACCAAGAAGGCCAGGGTCTTGCCGGTGCCGGTTTGCGCTTGGCCGGCCACATCGCGGCCGCGTAGCGCGACCGGCAGGGTCAGGGCTTGGATCGGGGTGCAGCGGGTGAAGCCGGCGGCGTCAAGACCGGCCAACAGGCTCGGATGCAGCGCTTGGGTTTCGCCATCGGGACCGGCGAACGACGAAAAAGTGAGATCGGTTAAGGGCTTATCGCTCATGTGCTAGCGTCGAAGAGAAGGCGGCGCGACGACGAAATGCCGGGCTCGCGCTTGCGTGGGAGGTCGCGGGGCAGCAGACTGCCTGCGTCTGCGCACTGTCGGGGAATCGCGGTCGAGCGCGCTCGGCTGCGGGGCGAAGCCCTTGAAGCCGGCGATGCGAGGCCGCAGTGTAGCAGCCCAGCCCCACCGCCCCGCACTTCGTCCAATCCACGGACACCGCAACGGGCCGCCCGAATCGGCCCTCTCGTACAGCACACGCGCGCTATCGCGGCGCGCCCGCACCACCACGGAGACCCCCAGTGAGCGACAAGATTGCCCATGCCACCGATGCCGATTTCGACGCGCTCGTCCTGCAATCGGACGTGCCCGTGCTGGTGGATTTCTGGGCGCCCTGGTGCAGCCCCTGCAAGATGATCGCCCCGCTTCTCGACCAGCTCGCCGACGATTACGACGGCCGCGCCAAGATCGTGAAGGTCGATGTCGAAGCGCATCCCAACCTCGGCCGCCGCTACAACGCCCGCAGCATTCCGATGCTGCTGACCTTCAAGAACGGCCAAGTCCACGGCACTCAGATCGGCGCCGTCGGCAAGCCGCAATTGGCCCAACTGATCGAAAAAGCGCTGTAATCGCCCCGCGATTCGGCGCATCGCTCGACCCGGACCCGCGCGGCCTCGCCGCGCCCCGGGTCGGCGGCGGCCCCTGGGCCTGAACCTTTCCTACGGCCGGCGCTTGCCGTGGCGCGCTCGCGGTGCTAGTTTCTGCGTCAACACCCGATGTTCGCTACGACGCCCAGCGCGTCGGAACTGTCGCATCTCATTACCCCGACACCCTCCCTGAATCCGTCCGCGCACCGCGGACGCTCGCGCCCGCGAGGAATTCCGCTTGTCCGACCAAACTCCCGAATCCGGCGATTCCGCCGAGAAGCGCGCGCGTAAACCGCGCGTCGCCAAGACCGCCACCGCGCCCGCGAAGGCCGCATCCGCGAAGACCGCGCCTGCGAAGCCCGGGCCGAAACCCGGCAAAACCGCGCATGCGCCGCTGCACGTCGGCGCGATCCCCGAAGCGCCCGCGCCGCTGCCGACCACGGCCTCGCTGCCGCTGAACGTGCCGTCGCAGCCTCCAGCGCCTCAGGCGTCCGCACCCGCGCCCGCCCCGCCGGCCCAGACCTTCCACGCGCCGCAACTGGCGCAGCCCGCATCGGCCCCGTCGCAAGACGGCTTCCCGTCCTACGAGCACGTGCCTCGCACCCAGAACGTCGCGCCGTCCGCGCCCAGCCCGCAAGCCCCCGCTGCCGGCGGCGAAGGCGGCGAACGCAACGAACAAGGCCAAGGCGGCGAATTCCAACGCTTCAATCGCCGCGACCGCTTCCGCAACCGCCGCGATCGCGAACGCTTCCGCAGCAATCCCAACGACGGCGAGAACGGCGGCGAAGGCGGCGGTTACCCGCAGCAACAACCGCAACAGCAGCAGTACGTGCCGCGTCCGGTGGTGCCTGCGGTGCCCGAGGGCTTTCAGCAGTATTCGCTGAGCGACCTCAAGCGCATGCCCATGCCGAAGCTGCTGGACATCGCCGAACAACTCAACATCCACGAAGGCGTGGCCCGCGCGCGCAAGCAGGACGTGATCTTCGCCTTGCTCAAAGTGCTGACCCGCCACGGCGACGGCGTCGCCGCCGACGGCGTGCTGGAAATCCTGCCCGACGGCTACGGCTTCCTGCGCGCGGCCGAAGCCAGCTATCTCGCCGGCCCGGACGATGTGTACATCTCGCCCAGCCAGATCCGACGCTTCAATCTGCGTACCGGCGACTACATCGCCGGCAAGATTCGCTGGCCGAAAGACGGCGAACGCTATTTCGCGTTGGCGGTGGTCGATACGATCAACGCCGAACCGCCGGAAGCGTCGAAGAACAAGATTCTGTTCGAGAACCTCACCCCGCTGTTCCCGCGCAAGCGCTTCAAGCTCGAACGCGGCGACGGTTCCACCGAAGACATCACCGGCCGCATCCTCGATTTGATGGCGCCGCAGGGCAAAGGTCAGCGCGCGCTGATCGTCTCGCCGCCGAAAGCCGGTAAGACGATGATGATGCAGCAGATCGCCAGCGCCATCACCTACAACCATCCCGACGTACACATGATCGTGCTGCTCGTCGACGAGCGCCCGGAAGAAGTGACCGAAATGCAGCGCACCGTGCGCGGCGAAGTGGTCAGCTCCACCTTCGACGAACCCGCCGCGCGTCACGTGCAAGTCGCGGAAATGGTGATCGAACGCGCGAAGCGACTCGTCGAGCACAAGAAAGATGTCGTGATCCTGCTCGACTCCATCACGCGTCTCGCCCGCGCCTACAACAACGTCGTGCCCAGCTCCGGCAAGGTGCTGACCGGTGGCGTGGACGCCAACGCATTGCATCGCCCGAAACGTTTCTTCGGCGCCGCGCGTAACGTCGAAGAAGGCGGTTCGCTCACCATCATCGCCACCGCCTTGGTCGATACCGGCAGCGCGATGGACAAGGTGATCTACGAAGAATTCAAGGGCACCGGCAACAGCGAAATCCATCTCGATCGCCGCATCACCGAGAAGCGCGTTTACCCGGCCATCGCGGTCAACATGTCCGGCACGCGTCGCGAAGATTTGCTGATCGAGCCGGACCTGCTGCAGAAGATTTGGATCCTGCGCAAACTGCTGCACGGCATGGACGAAATCGCCGCGATGGAATTCCTGCTCGACAAGATGAAGACCACCAAGTCGAACGACGAATTCTTCGCGTCGATGCGGCGCTAAAACATCCCCTCCCCCGCGTGCGGGGGAGGGCTAGGGTGGGGGCGAACAGGGTTATATCCGAAGCATCCGACGACGCCCCGCCTTGCGCGGGGCGTTCGCGTTTAGGCAATACTTTCATCGTCGTCGGCTCGTATGCGAGCGCATCATGTCGAGGCTAACTCCGGAAACCGTCGCGTTGCGCACGCTGCGCGGCGAGCCATTGCCGCCGCGATGCAGAATCACGCGCGAACAAGCGCTCGATTTCCTCAAGACATCCAGCGGGTGCGATTTCGGTGACGACGCGGACAAATGGGCCGCGTGGCTGCGACTGCGACCCGCATCTTCCGATGATCGTGACGCTGCGGATCGCCGTGGTGTCGTCAAGGCGTTCACGCCCGGCGGCGAATGTCGTGTCGAGCTCGACGACGGCGAAGATGTCCTGGCCATCGTGCCGCGTACCGTGCTGCGTCGGATAGGGTTCGCGGTGCCCGGTATGCGAGTCGTCGTCCGTTTGCGTCCGTTGGGATGCGCTCAGATCGTCGGCGCCGTTCCGCGAGAGAAGACGTAGCGTCCCGATCGCGGCACATTGACGCCGCGAATCCCCACGCGCAGAATGCGCGCCTTCTTTCACCCACCCGGCCATCGTCATGACGCGGAACCCGCTTCTGATATTGAAGAATGCCCTGTTGAACCGCCAGCGCGCGAGCGCGGGCCGGGTGCGTCTGCCTTTCGCCATCGACGGTGTCGGATCGAACTGATCCCACGCCCGCGACGCGCGAACCGCAAAGCACCCGCAAGGGTGCTTTTTTATTGTCCGCGATATACCGCAGACGGAATCCTTAACACGAAAACCGCATCGTCCACACCGCAACGAACATCGCGACAAAACCCGAGGAGAACGTGCCATGAGCATCGCCGCCGAAACCGAACCGTAGCCGCCCGTCCCGTCGCCAACCGGGGCGTGCGGCCCCGCATGTTGGCGATAGAGTCCTTACTCATATGAACATCCGCACGAACCTTTCCCGCTGGCGCAATCTCGGCATCGTCGCCCACATCGACGCCGGCAAAACCACGCTCACCGAACGCCTGCTCTACGCCTCCGGCGCGATTCATCGCGTCGGTGAAGTGCACGACGGCGCGGCCACCACCGACTTCTCCGAGATCGAACGCCGTCGCGGCATCACCATCGGCGCTGCGGCCGTGCGCATCGATTGGACGCCCGAGAACGACGCGTCGCATCGGCTCACGCTCATCGACACGCCCGGCCACATCGATTTCGCGATCGAAGTCGAACGCGCGCTGCGCGTGCTCGACGGCGCCGTCGCGGTGTTTTCCGCGGTCGATGGCGTGCAACCGCAATCCGAAACCGTGTGGCGGCAAGCGCAACGGCACGGCGTGCCGCGTATCGCCTTCGTCAACAAGATGGACCGCCCCGGCGCCGATTTCGCACGTGTCGTCGCGCAACTGCGCGAAAAACTCGACGCGAATCCGTGGCCGCTCGGTCTGCCGTTGGGCGCCGAAGCCGAATTCGACGGCTGGGTCGATCTGGTCGATCGTCGCGTGCTGCAGTGGCGCGACGATGGCGAGCGCATCGCGCGTGCGTGGTCCGACGACGAAGCGGTGGCATACGCCGCTGCACGCGCGCGCTTGATCGAAGCCGTGGCCGCGCACGACGACGCGTTGGCCGAACGTTGGCTCGATGAGCGGCCCATCGACGACGCGACGCTGCGCGAAGCGATTCGTCGCGGTGCGCTCGCGGGCGTCGGCGTGCCGGTGCTCGCGGGTTCGGCGATCCGCAACATGGGCGTCGATGCGTTGCTCGATGCGATCGTGCATTACCTGCCGTCGCCGCTGGATCGTCCTGCTGTGTCGGCGGAACGCGACGGCGTCGAAACGCGTTTGCCGGTCGATCCCGACGGCACGCTCGCGGCGTTGGTGTTCAAGATCGCGCATCAAGCGCACGGCGCCGTGACCTACGTCCGCATGTATAGCGGCACGCTGCGCGTGGGCGATACGGTGTGGTGCTCGCGGCAACAACGCGCGCGCCGCGTCGGTCGTCTCGCGGTGGTGCAAGCCGATCGCACGCACGACGTACGCGAAGCCGTGGCTGGCGAGATCGTCGCCATCCTCGGCTGGAAAGAAGCGGTCAGCGGCGAAACGCTCAGCGCCGACGATGCGCGGCTCGCGCTCGACAGCATTCGCGCGCAACCGGCGGTGCTGTCGTGGCGGCTCGCGGCGCAAAACGCGAACGATCTGATGCGTCTGGCGCAAGGCTTGGCGGCGTTGGCGCAAGAAGATCCGTCGTTCCGCGTCGAGTCCGATCCCGACACCGGCGAAACGCTGGTGTGGGGCATGGGCGAGTTGCACCTCGAGGTGATGGTCGAGCGTTTGCGCAACGACTGGAACGTCGATGTGCGCACCGGCGCGCCGCGCGTGGCGTATCAGGAAACGCCGCGCACTGCGGTGCATGGCGTCGAAGGCAGTGTGGTGAAGCGCAGCGGCGGCCCAGGGCAGTTCGCGCGCGTGACGCTCGATGTCGCCCCGCGCGACGACGGGCTCGTCACGTTCGAGGACCGCACGGTCGGCGGCGCGGTGCCGAAAGCGTTCGTGGCGGCGACCGAGAAGGGTGTGCGCGCGGCGTTGACGGAAGGCCCGCGCGGCCATCCCGTCGTCGGTATCGCGGTGACGTTGATCGGCGGCGAAACGCATGCCGTCGATTCCTCCGATCTCGCGTTCCAACGCGCCGGCGCCGAAGCGACGAACGCCGCGCTCGCGCGCAGCGGCACGACGCTGTTGGAACCGGTGATGACGCTCGTCGTCGACACGCCCGCCGCGCACGTGGGCGACGTGATCGGCGACGTGCAACGCCGCAACGGCCGCGTGGCGATGATCGAAGACAAAGGCGCGCGCGCCGATGTCCACGCCTACGCCCCGCTGTCCGCGCTCGCCGGCTACGCCACCGCGCTGCGTTCGCTCACGCAAGGACGCGCGCAAGCCAGCATGGTCTTCCACGGCTACGAGGAAGCCAAAGCGCAGTGATGCGCTTACGAAACAACGTAGCGGAAAAGCGCCGGGCGACCGGCGCTTTTTCTTTTGTCTGCGTTTTGCCGTGCCCGCGCGCATGACCGCACGCGCCCGCAAATCGCGTCACATTCCCTGAAGCGCCTGCGCACACGGGCGCGCCGACAGGGGACTGCGATCGCGACGAGACGCGCCGGGTCGTGTGCGCCGACGCTTCTTGAATCGATCGCTTGCCGCCGCCGCGCATCGCGCGTTGCGGTGCGCATCCCGCGCCTGCGCGCGTCGTGTCTTCGCGGACTTCTTGGACTTATGCGGGCGGATGCCCGACCGCATCCCTTTCCGCAGGACACACGCAGGAGCAATGCATGGCGATGTATCGGATGGCCGCGAACGGCAACGATGGTTCCTTCTGGGCGTTGAATGCCGCACAGCAGGCGTTGCGCTACCTCGGCAATGGCGCGATCCAGCCGGAGACTTCTCAGGCGATTACTTGCATCGCCGTGGCGAACGTCGACACGATCTACGGCCTCGGGCCCGCGGGCGATCTCTACCGTCTCGTCGACACGCCGCTGAAGCCCGTGCCGTGGGGGCCGATCTGGCACGCCGCGGTCGCGCCCGACGGCGGCGTGTGGGGCGTGGACGACCACGGCAACATCTTCCAGTGGGCGAACAACGACGGTTGGCAATTGCGCTCGAACGGCGGCGCGAACGCGCTGTTCATCGCGGTCGGCAACGGCGGCGATGCGTGGACCATCGACAACACCAGCGGCTGGTGGGGCGGCCCCGGCGCACCGTATCGCTGGAACGGCACCGCCTTCGCGCGCGTGGACGGCGCGCCCGACGCGCAGTGGATCTCGATCGCGCCCAACGGCACCGTCTGGCTGCAATCCAGCGACCAGCGCACGCTGCGGCTCGACGGCAACGCGTGGCGCGTGGTCGCGACCGACACGCCGCGGCTGTACGGCATCACCGCCGCCAACGACGGCCTGGTCTACGGCTGGGATGTCGGCCTGCTCTACGTGCTCGGCGGCGGTGTCTGGCAGATGCTCGACACGCCCGGCATCTGCAACTGCGTCGGCGTCGCCGCGGACGGCACGCTGCTGGTCGACGGCCAGCCGCCGGTGCGCCTCGCCGGCTTCTCGGTGTACCAGCGCCTCGCGAACTTTCCGCAAACGCTCGATGTCTTCGCGATCGACGCGCACAAGATGTACCTGCTCGACGTGCAGGCGGGCTGCTATCTCGAATGGGGCGGCAGCACATGGCAGCGCATCGCCGGCGGCAACATGGCCTCGATCTCCGTCGGCACCGACGGCACGCTGTGGGGCGTGGACGCGAACCACGCCATCTTCAGCTTCGACGGCAGCGCGTGGCAGCCCGTGCCCGGCACGATGCAGAAGGTATCGATCGGCTCGGCGCAGTACATCGTCGGCCTCGACGCCGCCGGGAAACTGTTCTATTTCGACGGCGGCGGCTGGCAGCCCATCGCCTCGCCCACCACCGGCCCGATGCTCGATGTCGCCATCGGCAGCGACGCCGCGTTGTTCGTCATCGACGGCGGACACAAGTTGTGGTCGCGCATCGCCCCCGGCGACTGGGCACAGATCGGCAGCGTCCCGCTGCAGCAGATCGACGCCGCCGACCGCTACCACGTCTGCGGCGTCACCGTCGGCAACGGTACCGACAACAGCGTCTGGACCGGCGCAGGCGTCGCCGTCGGCGGGAACCATCACTTGCATCGGTACTTTAAGTCGGCGAGGTTGCGGGAGGCTTGCGAGTGATTGGGGACTGTCAGATGTTGCAGGTAGGTATGGCTATAAATCTGACGTAGTAAAGTGAAGTGGATGCTTATGACCCAGAGCGGACATTCTGTTTGCCTAGAAGCCGCAGGCCAATCCAGGGTATGCGCTAGGCTTCTTCCGAAGCTGGGAAAACATGAACAACTCGGTTACCAGCCGCGACACCTATGAAAACCAACTTCTTTCGTGATCGCCTTGACTGACGACCTGACACTGCGAAATAAACTGCTGGATGCTACAAAGGAAGGCCGCTTCTTGGAGGTCGTCTATGACGGGCTTCGTTCGGAAGATGTAGATATAGAACGTCTGTCGGACGAAATAATCAAGCTTCATAACGGAGGACAGATCAACGTAGTCGCGGAGTTTGGTACGCTGCGAAACTCTGGGCTTCGTGGTCCTGATTTCTTTCTCACTCGCCATGTTTTTGAAAAGGCGCTTGCACATCTCGAAGCACGCGTCGAAACGGTTTTGCCTTGTGTGGTGACACTATGCAAAGAGGCAGGACAGGACATGGCAGCAGGGACTATCTTCAATGAGTACGTGGATTTCTGCACCAGAGTTCCGGCGCGTCCCAAAGAAGCACTTAAACTAATCGAGAAAAATCCAGCCGATTTTGGTCTTGCACTGTCTGCAACGATTGATGCCGGCTCTCGCCACGACTGGGACTTCTTCGTGGCAGAGACAATTCGTCTGATGTGTCATGAAGACGTGGAGCTTCGGACACGATCGACTTTTGCACTGCACAGAATTGCAAGTTCTGGCCGCGGGGCGATCCCTCAAGAGGCGGTAGACGTATTGTCATTCCGAATAGACAAAGAGCAGCATGATCTCGCGCTAGGAGGTGCGATTAAAGCAGCAATCGCACTTCAAAGGGCTGGCGTAGTGGAAGTCGATGATGCCGTGGCAATGGCCGGTAAAGCGCTAGGGAAAGGCGGGGAACAATCCCTTCACGTAGCATCAGAATTACTATGGCTCGATCAAACGGAAATTCCGGCGCCGTTGCTCAATCTTCTTCTCTTGCACTTGAAAAGAGTCGACCCGAAAAACCTCGGGACACTGCGAAATATCGACTACGGAGTCGCTCAGCTTATCAAAGGTAACAATGTAGACGTCGGGTTGAATTTCATTGAGGGCCTGTTAGTTGAGCACTCCGGACAGCTATGCATCACCAATTTTGACTCTACGAAGCATGCTACTTTGGCGGACGAATCGATTCTTGGAAGAGTCGTTACACGTTGGTTCGTCAAACAAGAACCTGCGTTGTGGCAAGCGGTTGGCGATATTGTCAGTTCAAGCCATGGCGAGCCACTCCGAATCAGCGTGGATCCATCCGAGTTTCCAACTGTCGATTTCGTGCACCTGCTCTTTATTGCGCGAAAGGGGGTCGGGTTCTTCTTTATCAAAGCTGTTTCGGCAGCAAGCTTCGTCGTTTCGCTGATGCGGATTGCGCCTGATGAAGAGACCCTGCGTGAGCTATCCAAGCTTCTCTATGACCCACTGCTCATGAACTATCCGGGGGGAGTCCAGAAATATCTCACCACTCAAGCCTTAGAGGAGTCTGACTTGGTCAGAAAAGCGATCGAAGACGCGCTAGCGGCAATGAGGCAATATCTTGAAGTGCTGCATTCTGTGCCTGAGCTTCCCGCTCTCTTTCCAAGCCGCTCCCAACGCGAGGCATACCATCGTCGCATGTCCACTGAAGTGGCGGAATCGATGAGAGCTGGCGAGAGGAATTCGCCTTTCTTGGGTATGTTCTCGCGCAGTGTCCTTCTGTATGGAAATAAGTCCATAGCGCATATCCATGTCGATGAAGGAGAGCCGAAAAGAATGGAGATTCCACTTCATTCACACAGCGTCGAAATAGAGTTCCCGCGAATCGAGAACATCGATCCGTTCGGCCTCAATTTCGATTTGCGCGTTCTTCGAGCAGAGAGATTCTGCGAATGAAGCTCATCATCAGGGAATACCTCGCTTCGCTCCGGGAGCGTGGGGAGTTGGATGCGATTCTCCCTGATCTGCTGAGCCAGTTAGGTTTGAACGTCTTTTCGCGACCTGCCAGGGGAACCCGCCAGGATGGTGTTGATGTCGGAGCTGTAGGAAGTCTCGATGGTGGCGAGGAGGCGGTCTATCTCTTTTCCATCAAGCCGGGTGATTTGTCCCGACACAGTTGGGATGGCAATTCTCAACAGGCTTTGAGGCCATCTCTCAATGAGATAGTCGATTCGTACTTGCCTCACAGGTTGCCAGTAGAGCATCGCGACAAGAAGGTTGTGATCTGCATCGCTCTCGGCGGAGAAGTTCTTGAACCGGTGCGGCAACCGCTGGTCGGATATATCGCCCAAAACAGCACCGACAGGATTTCGTTTCAGGAATGGAATGGCGACAAGATCGCGTCCTTGATTCAGTCGAATTTCCTTCGGGAGGATTTGCTACCAGCGAACGCAAGATCGAGCTTGCGAAAATCGTTAGCCATGATTGACGAACCGGAGGTTTCGTATCGTCATTTCGCTCGTTTGGTTCAGACCCTTTCCGATGTCGCCCTGGAAGGCGACGGGAAGCGCGTCACTTCTATTCGACAGTTGAGCCTTTGTTTGTGGATATTGTTCTCTTGGGCACGTGAAGCCAAGAATACTGAATCTGCATTCCGTGCATCAGAACTGGCGCTGCTGCACGCGTGGGAGCTTTTCAAGAACTTTGCAGGAAGAAATGACAGCCAGTTTGAAGCTGTTGCTACAGCATTTTTGTCGACTTTTTCGGCCTATCAGAAAACCTGCAATTCCTTTCTCGGCGATAATGTTTTGCCATTTGTAGACAAGAGACATGCCCTTTCGGTTGCCGTTCGTGGAACGTGCGGTCTGGACGTGAATCTCAAGTTATACGATCTTTTGGGGCGGCTTTCGATTGATGGAATCTGGTCGTATTGGGGCGTTTTGCGATCAATCGCTGGCGAGGAAGGCGGCAATGAGCAACTGATCGCCGAATGGCAGGAACGCTGCGGTGCTGTCAGAGATTTGATTCTGAACAACCCTGCGCTCCTTCTTCCTGCCTCCGACGATCAGGCAATAGACATCCTGATTTCTAGTTGGCTCTTGCTGACCGACCGTCGAAATCAGGATTTCGTCAGGAGTTGGATAGCAGAGATAATCGAGCGCGACATTTTCGCGATCAAGTCGAACGGGAAATATCCGAGCATTTTCAGCGCTTACTCCGAACTGCTGGATCATCCAATCTCAAGGGATGATGAGTACCGCGAGCGAGCAACAGCTGGCAGTATTCTTTACCCAACGATCGCTCTTCTCTCTGCACTTCTAGGTGACCAGAGAACATATAGGAGTGTTGCGAGAGTCAAAACGGAACTCCTCAAGCACTGCACTTTCCAGTTTTGGTATCCGGATGCAGATACAGAACGGAGCCTGTATTCAGATAAAGGAACTCACGGAGCGGCGCTATCTGAACTTGAAATGGATAGAGCGAGTGACAACTTTCTGAAGCAGGTTTTTGATGAATGCAAGCACTCCCGCCATTTCGATGATCTATCTGCGATCAAGTTTGATTGGTGGCCATTGATCATGGTCGCGTGTCGTCACTACCGCTTGCCGCCTCCGCTGCACTTCTTTCAGAAATTTTATGTGGCTCCCGGCGACTCCGGCATTGCTGATTCGATAGAAGGGCCGTAAGGTGTATGTGGACCCCTCACTGTGGCCAAGCGCTTTGTTGATCTGAGGTGAAATTGTGAACGTATATCCCGAGGAATAGGATCAGGTTGAGTTACCAGCGTCCGCTCCTGGCCGAAAGCAGACCCCAATCAAAACCGTAAGGCGGAGCGCGGTTTCCCTTGCGGCGAAGATTCGCAGTCGATCAAAACCGCAGCCGGTACGACGCGCCGACGCCCCACTGCGCGTCGTCGCCTGCGCTGGCGGCTTGAGCGTCGATGCCCAGGAGGCCGCGTTCGCCGATGGGGATTTGCGCGCTTATATCGATGCCGCCCCATGTGCGCTCGGCGCTGTCGATCGGTGCCGCGAAGTCGTACAGACCGACGACGTGTCCTCGCGTGGCGGTCGGGCCCTCGTCCATCCGATGCACCGCTTCGAGCGTGAGTTGCAGCGACATGCGTCGCCACGCGCGCTCCGCCGATACGCCGAGCCGTGCGTGCTGGGTGTCGTCGGCGAGGCGGTCGTACGCCGCAGGGAAACCGCCGCCGGTTTCCGTATACGGATCGACGTCGGTGCGCATCCAGGTGTATGCGAGGTACGGCGTCCACGTCAGGCTTTCGGCATTCGCCGCGATGCGCCAGTCCACGCGCGCATCGACGGCGCTCGTGCGCGCGTCTGGTCGCGCCTGCGACATGTCGATCGCGCTGCCGTTGACGTAGCGTCTGCGCAGCGTGCCGTCGAACCATCCCCGCGAGACCGACACGTTGCCGCGCAGCGACGACGCGATCGGGAAGGACACCGATGCGTTCGCGAAGCGTCCATCGAGATCGGTGCGGCCACCGAGCAACCCATCCTGCCGCGTGCGCGTGGCGCCGACGCCGAAAGCCATGTGCGTGTCGCCGACGTTCGCGCACGCACCGACCTGCGTCTGCGCGACGCGCGGGCCGCCGTGGAGATCGCCCGCGCGGGCGGAAACCCATGCGCAGGGGCGGGCAGCGTCGCCATGATCGATGGCGTGCGTCTGCGCGTCCCGTAACGCGAACCGGGTCTGATCGCGTACGCCGAGCGCAAGTCCGGCGCCAGATTCGGACAGGCCGGCATTGAAGGCATCGATATCCACGAGGATGCCGCTGCCCGAACGCGCCAGCCAGCCGCGATTATCCTCCGAGTAGCCCACCACGACGGAGCCGTCCGCGCTGACGCCGGTGGCCGCGACCAGCCCAATCCCTATCGTTTGCGTATAACCGGACGCCGCGAGCCATTGTTCGATCGTTTGCGCCTGCGTCCCGGTCCAGCGCACCGCACGAAACTCGGTGGCGAAGTTGGTGTTGCTGCCGCCCACGATGACGGAGCCGTCAGCGGACACCGCATACGCCAGGGACTCCGTATGACCGGGGAGGAGATCGAGCAGGACCCAGCCGTTCGCGGATCGCCAACGGGCCGCGCGGTTATCCACGATCCCGACGATGGTGCCGCCGTCGTCGGAGATCGCCAGCGCTTGTGTCCTCGTGGCCCCGGCCGGCCGGCCCAGGTCGACGAAGCCCTGGGACTCAGTCCAGCGGTACGCCTGCGCCGTGCCCTGAAGTCCGAAGGTTCCCCAGCCGACCACGATCGATCCATCGCCCGACACGCCCGTCGCGACGCTCATGTTCGCCGCCGGCATCATGCCCAGCAACACACTCCCGCCCGTTTGCGTCCAGCGGAACGGCGCCATCGCATTCAGCGCGGTGACGAAGGCGCTGCCGACCACCACGCTGCCGTCGCGCGACACACCGCTGGCGGTGCTGGAGGTCGTCGCGGCGGGCGCGATATCGACGGCGCCCGTGGCCTGTGTCCAACGGTAGGCGATGGGGGCGGGCTCAAATCGTGAAGGATTGGGTAGCGGCAGACGATACGAACCCACGATGACCGATCCGTCGGCCGACGTGGCGTACGCCGCACTGACGACCGTTTGCGAGGGCATCGCCAGTGTGGTCGGCGTACTGCTGCCGTCGCGCCAAACCACCGCGGAGAGGTTGCTTTCCCCCACCACGACCCGGCCGTTGCCGGAAATTGCCCAGGGCTTGCTGTAGGGTCCGTAATACGGCGGCGGCAGATCGGCCGGCCACAACGGAACGAAAGACTGCGCCGAGACCGGCATCGCGAAGACGAGCGAAGCGGCCGCCAAGGAAAGGGGTGCTGTGATCCGGTTCATCGCGCCAGTCTAAGCCCACGATGCGAAATCACTGTGAAATGCAAACGAACGTGTAGGCCACGTAGGGTGGAGTAAGCGCAGCGCAACTCCACCATCGCAGCCCAACAGCTGCGATAACGATGAAGAACATAGGGTTTCTTCGACGTGGAGATGTTCGCATGTGTTTCGATTTTGGTGGGAGTTGCGCTGCGCTTACTCCACCATCTCAGCCTCGTTAGGTGGCGTCAGCGAAAGTCCACCATCGCGACTCAACAGCTGCGATAACGGTAAAGAACATAGGATTTCTTCGACCTGGAGACATTCGCATGTGTTTCGATTTTGGTGGAGTTGCGCTGCGCTTACTCCACCCTACGGGTCTCGCGTTGTCGTTCGGTTCTGGCGGAAGCCGACGTGCTCATTCCGCGTGTGTTGCGCGAACGCCTGTCTGTCTGCGCGCGGCGTTTGCCGCTTGCCCGCATTCACGCCGACCCAGCATCGACCGTTTTGGTCGAGCGCAGCGTCGTAGGGTGGAGTAAGCGCAGCGCAACTCCACCATCTCCGCCGCGTTAGGTGACGTCAGCGAAAGTCCACCATCGCGACTCAACAGGTGCGATAACGATAAAAAACATAGGGTTTTCTTCGACGTGGAGATGTTCGCGCGCATTTCGATTTTGGTGGAGTTGCGCTGCGCTTACTCCACCCTACGGGTCTCGCGTTGTCGTTCGCATTCACGCCGACCCAGCGTCCGCCGCTTTGGTCGAGCGCAGATGCACTTTCGGCCGTGCGACGGTGGTATCCGTGTCCGTCGTTGCGGGCGGCGCGGCGTCTTCGGCGGGCGATGTCGGCTCGTCCGGTTGCGCGCTGGCTTTGGCATCGCGTTTCTTCGCGTCTTTTTCTTCTTGCTTTTTCTTCTTCGCCAGTTCGCGCTGGCGTTTTTCGAACGAGTAGTTGGGCTTAGCCAAGGGAGTCTCCGTTTTCGATCGGTGTGGTGGTCAGTGAGGCGTCATCGCTTTCGGGGCGGATTCGGTTTGTCGTCCGGCGCGGTCGTCGCTTCGATCGCGTCGGGGCCGATGCGGTGCAGGGCGCGGGTGATGCCCAGCACTTCGATGGTGCCGCCGGCTCTGCGAAACGCTTCGATATCCGCGGCGATGGCTTCGTGGGTCATCGGCGTGCGGTCGTTGGCTTTGCGGGTCGAAAACAGGTGACTGGTTTTCGACGGCGGAATGACGGGCGTCGCCGGGTCGGTGGGTGGCGACTTGCTGGTGCGTGGCATGGGCGTCTCCTGGTTCAAAACAGCGGCATTCGAAACAATGGCGTTCAATACAGCAGCAGCGGGATGCCGCGCGCGTTGCGGTCGCGATAATCGGCGCGCAGTTCCCGACAATACGGGCCGGACATCGCGAAGCGGCGACAGACATCCGGGCGGCTGTCGTAGATCGAGCAGCGCATGTGCGCAGCGTCGATCGCGACGCACCAGCCTTCCTCGTCGCGCGCCATGACGTGAAGCCCGGCGGCGGTGTGCGTGGTGTAGCGCGCGGGAATGCGGTCTTCCGGTTGCAGCACCACGGTCAAGCGACAGCACACGGCGTCGCAGCGCGCGCACAGCGGCACGTCCGCGGCGACCGGCATCGGCGGCGTCATGCGTGCGCTCCGCGTTGGAAATGCAGCATGCGCCCGCGATGCGGCGGCGGGTCGTTGTCGCTCATCGGGCAGCGCTCGGCGTTCACATCGAAGCCTTGCTCGGCGAGCAAGCGACCGAAGCGCGCGCTGTTGCCGCGCCCTGGGTCGGTCACCATCACTTCGCCTTGCGGCAAGATGTGGCGTTCGATCAGACCGGCGATGAGTTCGGCGTGATCGCGTTCGTACAGCACGTCGCTGGCGATGACGACATCGAAGCGCCCCAGCGCGGGCAACGGTCGATCCCAGCGCAATTGGCGGTAATGCAGCGCGGGCAGCGCGTTCAATGCGGCGTTATAGGCCAGAAACACCTCGGCCAGCGGATGCGCGTCGGTGGCCAGTACATCCGCGCCGCGGCGTTGCAGCACGAGGCTGGCGAGGCCGATGCCGCATCCCAATTCGAGAATGCGCTTGCCGGCGATATCGAAGCGATGCATCGCTTGCGCCAACAGGCGGCCGGCGGGCCACACTTGTCCGAACAGACTCCATTGCGCCGACGAAATGCCGACGCGCGCGCTATGGCCGTCGGGATCGGCGAATTGTTGGGTGTCGCTGAGAACGCGCAGCCGATACAGATGGCCGCCGATGGCGTGTTCGATTCCGCGGACCCGGTAACCCGGCATGAACGCTCCCGAGGGGACGTCACCCCGGCGAAGGGGCGGTGACGCGTGGAGGGGAGCGCAGCGAGCGACGTTGGAATCGGCCGGACGGGACGCACGAGGCGATGCGGAGCAGGCCCCATCCTACCGGAAAACGCGGCGATCCATCGGAGTTTCCGTCGCAACGCACGCAGCGGTTCACGTTGTTCCTGGGGTGCGCACGACGAGAACCGCCGCGCGAAGCGGAGGGATGCGTCTTTGCGCAGACGGACGGCGACGCGATAGCCGCCTAGCCTGCGGGCGACCGTCGTTCCGAGGTGCGGGCGTTGCCGCGACGACCGCTGAGCAGCGTACCGATCGGCGTGTCGCGAACCAGCAGCTGATAACTCGCGAAACAAAGCGCTAAAGTCGCGCCGGTCGAAATCGCGAGTTTCGCCGACCAGTGCGCCTCTACGTCGAGAAGCGGGTATTGCACGGCGAATAAGATCGGCAGATGCGCGAGATACACCCAGTACGACGCATCCGAAAGATAGCGCATGACGACGCTTTCTCGATTCAGCCACGTCTTTCCGGCATGCAGACACCACAGCGCCATCCACGCGCCGGCGTAGGCCTGCAAGAACGCTTGGGCGAGCTGTCGCGAGGCGTTGGGTCGCAGCGTCTGCGCATCGCCCAGCGTCCACAGAAACGCTACGGATGCCGCCAGCGCGCCGACGAGCAGCAGGGGCGCGAACGGCTTCAAGCGATCCAGCAGCGCTTCCCGCCGAAACGAGGCATAGCCGAACGCGAAGAACAAGCCGAAGAACGCCAGTGCCCAAGGCTGCGGCAGCGGCGATTCCGGTGCGGGCCACGGCGCGTTGGTGCCGAGCAGCGGCGGCACCAGCAGCAAGGGCCCGAAGACGAAGATCGTGCCCGGGCGCACGGTGTCGAGCCGCGCTCGGATCGTCTTCGAACCGAGCGTGGACGCGACCCAGACCAACACCGCGAACAGCATCAGATAGAACAGAAACCACAGGTGAGACAGCGAAACACTCGGCGGCATCGCGCCGTGTTCGGCGACGTAATCGCGAAGCCACGCCAGCGCCGGCGAGGGATGGCGCACGTTGGCGAGCGCATGCGAGGTCAGCGCGCCGATGCCGGCGATGGTGATCGGCAAAAAGATCGCAAGAGGCGCGAGAACGTGCGCGGCGCGATGCCGGAGCATGCCTGCGATGCCGCGTCGCGTCGTGAGCAGGGCGGTGAAGAACCCCGCGACGACGAAGAACAGCGGCATGCGGAACAGATGGAGCGACCATGCGAACGCATCGATCCATGTCGAGCGACGCGCATCCGCGAGCGGCCAAAACGGATGCAGCAGCGGACTGTAGGCCAGCATCGCATGGAAGACGACGCCCGCCAGCATCGCCGATGCTCGCAGGTGATCCCAATAGTGAAGACGCTGTTCAGAAGACACGGTCGACTTCAGAGAAACGAGGTTTTCCGGCCATAGCACCATGTGGTGATGCCGATCGCGGTCGCGACGACCAACGCATTCGCCGCCAGGACCGCCAAGGCCGCCGGACTCCAAACGATGCGATCGGTGTTCAGATGCGCGCCGACGCCGTCCAGACGGCCGGCGACCAGAATGAACGGGCCGAGCAGCGTCATCAGCGCCAACTGCGTGAAGACGTTCCAGCCTTCCGATTCGACCGCGATGGTCACGCACAACGAGACGCAGAAGATCGTCAGCATGAACGCGAAAACGAGCAGCGAATACACCAATAATCCGTCGGGAAGCGGCGTGGTGAAAATCAGCAGAACGGTCGTGCCCGCGGCGACGCCGAGCGGCACCAAATAGATCAGCAAATTCGCCAGCAACTTGCCCCAGTAGTAGTCCGTCGGCGTCACCGGCAAGCTCATGATGAACGGCATCGTCTGCTCTTTGCGCTCGGCCAACAGCGAGCTATTGATCGCATACGACCCGACCACGACCAGCAGCACCACCATCAATAGCGCGCCCGTCGAAAACGACCACGGCTTGCCCAGACCGATCAGACTCAGCGCCACCAGCAATCCGACCACATAGCCGGCCAGTTGCTTTTGGTAGATCTGCCAGTCCTTGACGATCAGTCGCTTGACCATGTCGAGGTCATCGGGCAACAAGCTCATCGCATCGCTCCTTCGCGAACGCTGGTGACGAAAATATCTTCGAGACTCATCGACTCCACCGATTCCACCATCAGTCCGGATGCTTCCAGCGTTTGCGGCGTGTCTTCGCGGAAATCGGCGAATTTCAGCTCGATCAGCGGCGCGCTGTGGCGCGCGGCGGCGACGCCGGGCCATTGGCGCAGATCTTCGCGCCACGCGCCGCGGCAGAGGACGCGGCGCCAGCGATCGAGGAAAGGTTCCTTGTCTTCCGACGCGACGATCCTGCCCGCGTGAAGGAAGGTGATGGAATCCGACAGTTGTTCGATGTCCTGCGTGTTGTGCGAGGAGAACAACACCGAGCGACGCTCGTCGCGGAGCACCTCCGCGAGCGCGTCCAGCACTTCGCCGCGCGCCACCGGGTCCAGGCCGGTCGTGGGTTCGTCCAGCAGCAGCAGGCGCGGGCGTCGCGCCAAGATCAGCAGCAGCAGCGCTTTGACGCGTTGGCCATGCGAGAACCCGCGCAGCGTTTGATGCGCGCGCAAGTCGAACCGCCCGAGCAACCGCACCGCGTAGTCCTCGTCCCACTCCGGGTAAATGCCGCGGACGAAATCCATATGCCACCGCAGCGTTTGTCCTTTGTACAAACGCATGTCGTCCGACGCATACCCGATGTCCCGCTTGGCCGCGACTTGCGCATCGGGCAGACGATGACCGCACACCGCGACATCGCCGCGATCTTGTCGGATCAGCCCCATCAATACGCGCAGCAGCGTGGATTTACCGGCGCCGTTGACCCCCACGAGCCCCATCACTTGGCCGGTCGGAAGCGCGAGATCGATGTCCTGCAATGCGAAATCGTCGTACCGCTTGTGGACGCCTTTCAATTCGATCGCGTAGTTCATGGCGAAGAGTCTCGAGAAGAAGTGGTCGAAAGAGCCGTGGCATCGTCCGCTTGATCGGATAACGCGTCTTCCACGCGGCGCACGATGTCTTGCGCGCTCAATCCCAACGCTTTCGCCGCGCTCAACAGATTCGCGAGTTGCGCGTTGAACTCGTCTATCGCGAGTTGCCGAGAGCGGTCGAGCGTGTCGGCGACGAACGATCCTTTTCCTTGTCGGGTCACGATCAGACCCGCGTGTTCGAGTTCCAGATAGGCGCGTTTGACCGTGATGACGCTGACGTTGCTGGCGCTCGCGAGTTCGCGAATCGAGGGCAGCGCGGACCCTGCGGCCCACTCGCCCGCGATGATCTTGGCGCCGATCTGCTGCACGATTTGCGCGTACATCGGCGTGGCCGAGCGTGCGGAGAGAAGCAGCGCGCTATCCATGATGTCCCAAGGGCGACGGCTCCGACACTGACTGTATATAGTCAGTATACACAGTTAGACGCGGGGCGCAATGCCTTTATTTCCGCACCTTTCGCCGCTCGGCGGGTTACGTCACCCCGACCTCGCGATCGATCACCGCCACCGTGCGGCGATACAACTCGTCGGCGTTCTCGGGCGTGTCGGCGATGCTGACGAGGCTGAGCTTGCCGAATTCGCTGAGCGCGCCGATCAGATTGAACACCACGCCTTGTTGGCGCGTGGGTTCGAAGTGCAGGCGATGCTCGACGATCAGATCGACCAAATCGTCGGGCGTGAGCCGGCGGTATTCCGGGCGGCAGAGGTTATCGGTCGCGCGATAGACGCGACGTTGGCCGGTGGGCGTGAGGAATTCGCAGCGCTCGGCGTCGTAGCGGCCGTCGGTCAGGAATTGCAGCATCTGGAACGGCAGCGTGGTGCCGCCTTTGCGCAGATTGATCTCGATCGCGTAATGCGCCCAATCGTCGCCGTCGCGCACAGTCACGAAATCGACGCTGAAGCGGCCGAGCACACCGTAGCCGCGCAAGACCTCGCCGATGCCCGCGCCCGCGGCCTGCAGCGATGCGCGGTAGCGCGCGTCGGCCGGAAAGGTGCTGCCGAGAAACACTTGGCCGGTCGGTCCGCCGAGCAGTTGATCGTGGGTGGAGATGATTTCCAGCGCGCCCAGCGCGTTGATGCGCATCTGCACCGAAGGCGAGCGCTTGTCGTCGCCGTCGATCCAGGCTTCCACGATGCCGCCCATGTCGGCGAATTTCGCGAGATAGCGTTCGACCGACAGGCCTTGCGCTTCGGGTTTCAAGCGCAGCGGCATCTGCGCTTCGATCGATGCGGCATCGATATCGTTCGCGATGCCGCCGTCGGCGAAATCGAACACCGCATTGCCTTCGCCGGAAAACCCTTCTTCGAGTTTCACCACGGCGCGGCGCATCTCGGGATGGCGCTGTTTCAACGCGGCCAATGCGGCGTACAGCGCGGGCAGATCGCGCAGGTTTTCTGCGCCGTCCGGCAGCATCGCGCCGGCTTCGCGGAAGGCGCGGCGACCGCCGCTTTTGCTGCCGAGCCAACCGAGCGCGGGGTCGCAGGCGTACAGCGGAATGCCGAGTTGTACCGCGAGCGCGACCTCGTCGTCGGTGGCGTTGAAGCAACTCAAATGCGCGGTGGCCGGGTCGGCGATGGCGTCGCGGATGCGCTGCAGCAATCGTGGCCGGTCGAGAATTTTCGCGGTGAGCGAGCGTGCGCTGGTGTCGTACGCGGACAGCAGCGTGAGCCGCCGCCGCGCATGGCCGCTGGGCACGCCGGACAGCAGGCTGAGGTAGTAATCGATCACCACCGGATCGATCGGCGCGCTGGTCACGTACACCACGCGCGTGCGCGGCAGGCGCAGCAGCATCAGCATGCTCAACTGCCGCTCTTCGTAATGCGAGACGCCGACGATATGCGAGAGCGTTTCCTGATCCAGACTGAGCCCCGGAATCACCACCACCGTGCGTTCGGCCAGCGGATCGGCGTAGACCTCGCGGAACATCGGGTCGAGCCGCGTTTGCAGCGCGAGGAAGCGGTCGCGGATGTGGTCGCGGACGGTGTCGGGCATTAGCGGGTCTGGATGCATCGAATTCCTCTCCTGTCGGCCCGTGATGATCGATCCGTCGCCGTCGCGCTAGGCCGTGGCCGCTTCGTAACGCCGATACAAGGCCGGGTCGTCGAGTAAAGGCGAGAGCCGTCGCACGATCAGATCGACCCACTGCGCGCGCTGCGTTTCGTCGTCCAGCACGTCCTGCCGCAGTTCGATCAACAGATGCGGCAGGCCGTAGGTCTCGGCGTGTTCGGCGATGGTGTAACCGAAGCCGACGCGGCCGGAATACGGCTCGTTGTCGCCGACATCGATGCCGTCCAGTTCGCGCAGCGCACGGATGAAGGGCACCGCCATGCGGCCGTCCTCGTTCCACAACACCGCGATCGGCCAACGCCGACGCACGCCGCCCAGTTCCGGCGCGAAACTGTGGATCGAGATCACGGCCGGGCACTCGCCCGCGGCCATGCGCGCATGCAACCACTCGGAAATGGCGCGATGGTAGGGCTGATGGATCTGCCGCCAACGCTGCCGACGCGCGGTTTCGCTGAGATCGCGATTGCCCGGCACCAGCGTGCCGTCGCTGACCGCGGGACACAGCGTGGGATCGTCGTATTCGCGATTGGCGTCGGCCACCAAGCGCGAATAACCGTGCAGAAACGCGGGTGCGCCGAGCCGTTCGGCAAGCGCGCGCGTCACGCTGGCGGCGTGAAGATCGACGGCGATATGGCGCGCGAACTCGGACGGCGGCAGCCCGAGCTGCGCTAACGTCGCCGGCACCGCAGCGGAGGCGTGGTCGCACAGCAACAGCGCGCGCGTCGATGCGCCGGGCAGGAACGTGTAGGCGGGCGGATCCTGCGCGCCGATCAGCGCCGGCCCGTCGTTCGCGGGCGCATCGTAGGCGAAGTCGTCGTCGTGGCGCATGCACCGATGATGACAAGCGCGCGGTGCCGCGACAAGCCGTGATGCGTCGGCAGCTTAGATCGCCCGCGCGCATCGTGCGAGGGCATCGACGACCGACGCGGCATCACTCTTCATCCGGCGCTACGGGCATATACCCTGCGGGTGGATCGCTGCTCAGCAATGCCGGCGGAATGGGGCGGTCGAATTCGAAACGATAGTCGATCTCCAATCCGCCGCCGCCCTGCTGACGCATCGCCAGCGGCAGGCCGTCGTCGTCGGCCCACAGCGTCATGGCGCCGCCCGGCAGTTGCAACAGCCAGCCATGGGCGGTGCGGCCGTCGATGATGCGGGTTTCCTTCAAAGCGGTAGCGTTGCCCTTGAATGCGCGGAGTTCCTCCAGCCACGGCAGTGCGCCATCTTGCGCAGCGGCCGTTTTCGGGATCGGCGCGATCATGGCCTGTCGCGGTTCGTGCAGCAGCGTGAGAATGCGGCCACGCGGAGCGTCGACGATCACGCTCAGTTGCGTGCCCACATCGGTGCGCAGTACGCCGCGCGCATCGACCACGGTGCGCGAAGTGTTCGTCGCGCGGTTGCCGAAGCGTTGAGTGACCGTCATCGACAGCGTCTTGAAATCGCGGAACCGCGCTTGCGCGGCCGCGAAAGCGTCGCTGCCGCTCGACAACATCGGGATGACGATGCCGACCGCGAGCGCGATCATCGCGCCGACCGCGACCGCCCAGCCGCTGCGCGACGCCGCGCGCGAGAGCGTACGCGTCGTACCTTGCGCGCGTTGAAGCCGCGCCGGCAACCGCGCTTGCGCAGCCTCGGCGGCGGCTTCGACGGCGTCGTCGTGCGCGGCGGCCTCTAAGCTGCGCAGCGAGGATTTCAGCGAGTCGGACAGTTCGTTTTCGAATCGACGGTTCATGGCGCGATCTCCGCGGCGGTGTCGCCCAGCCGCGATTCGAGCCGGCGGCGTGCGCGATGCAGAGTGACATTGACATTGTTCTCGCTCATCTCCAGCGCCAGCGCGATGTCGCCGATGTCGAGGCCCTGCAGATACCGCAGGCCGAAACATTGCGCTTCGCGGCGCGGCAGTGCGGCCAGCGCGTCGCGTAGCCGCTGCGCGCGTTCGCGCTCGATGGTCTCGTGCTCCGCCGACGGCGCGGCGGTGGGTTCCTGCGCGCTCCACAGCGGCAGCACGCGCCACCAGCGTCGCTGGCGTCGCAACACGTCGATCGCGCCGCGAACAGCCGATGCGCTGAGATACGCCGGCCAGGACTTCACGTCCGCGGGCGGCGCTTCGAGCAGCCGCAGGAACACTTCCTGCTGCACATCTTCGGCCAGTGCGGCATCGCCCAACACGCGATAAGCGGCTTTGAACACCGCCCGCCCGTATTGATGCGCGAGCGCTTCGGGCGCGTCGGACTCGCCGAGTTCGGTCACGAAGACGCTCCTGTGCGGGCTGTTGAGGAAAGACATCGACCGGCCCTATGCGGATGAGATGCCGGTAAGACGCACCAGGGCGCATGATCTTACAACCGCCGACGCGCGGGCTTGGACGGCGGCGGTATGCGGCGATGTAAGTTCGCGCCCTCCTGTGCGTCAAGCGATGCGAACCCCCGGAGAAACCGCCATGTCGCACGCCCTACAGAACGCAACCCCCGTCTCGGACAACTTGCCGCGGGCCCGTGCCCGGTCCCGCCGTCTGCCCGCTAGGCTCGTCTCGATCGCTGCCGGATGGGCGCTGGCGGCGGCGATGCCGTGCGTGGCCGCCATCCCGACCGACGCCGATATCGATGCCGAAGTCGCGCGCGCCATGGCCGCAACGCAGGCGCGAGGGTTGGCGATCGCCGTGATCGAACGCGGCCGCGTCGTGCGCGTGCGCAGTTACGGCGACCGCAACGCCACCGCCGCGCCGCTGCAGAAGAACACGATCATGTACGGCGCTTCGCTCACCAAATCCGCATTCGCCTACATGGTGATGCAGCTCGTCGATGAAGGGCGTCTCGATCTCGACCGGCCGCTCGCGCAGTATCTGCAACGGCCTTTGTCCGAATATCCGAACGAAGACAAATATGCGCCCTGGGCCGATCTCGCCGGCGACGAACGCTGGCGCGCCATCACCGCGCGCCACGTGCTGACGCACAGCGTCGGCTTCGCCAATTTCGCGTTCGTCGAGCCCGACGGCAAGTTGCGCTTTCATTTCGACCCGGGCGCGCGCTACGCGTATTCGGGCGAAGGTTTCATCCTGCTGCAGTTCGTGCTGGAACGCGGCTTGGGCTTGGATGTCGGCGTCGAAATGCAGCGTCGCGTGTTCGATCGCTTCGGCATGACGAACACCAGCATGATCTGGCGTCCTGATTTCGCCGCGAATCTCGCCGACGGTTGGAAGAGCGACGGCAGCGTCGAACCGCACGACGAACGCAGCAAAGTGCGCGCCGCGGGCTCGATGGACACCAGCATCGACGACATCGCGAAATTCGCGGCGGGTTACGTGCGCGGCGAGGGCCTGACCGCCGCATCGCGCGAAGCCTTGATCGCGCCGCAACTTTCGATCACGAGCGCATCTCAATTCCCCTCGCTGCAGCCTGAACTCGCCGTCGAAGCGCGCAAGGGGCTGCCTGCGGCCGGCCTCGGCGTGATCGTCTTCGACGGCCCCCAGGGCGCGGGTTTCATGAAAGGCGGTCATAACGATTCCACCGGCAACACGATGGTCTGCGTCCAACGTCGGCAACGCTGCGTGGTCATTCTGGCCAACGACGTTCGCGCCGAAGCGGCGTTTCCGCGATTGGTCGAGTTCGTATTAGGCAACACCGGCGCGCCCTGGCGCTGGGAGTATGGCGAGATGGCGTTCTGGGCCATGCCATGAATGCGTATGACGCGGAAGCTGCGGACTGACGCCGCGGTCGATCTCACTGCCTGAGACGCACACAGGGTATCCAGCGGGGTCCGACCGGAGCCCGCTATGCCTTCGCTAACGCCGATTCGCGCGCCGCATTCCGATGCAACTCCCGCATCGCTGTCCGATCCGATGCCTGCGGCGACTTCGCGGTCCTCAACCGTGCTTTCGCAATCCGACGTTTCGCATGCGCTGTTCCCGCCGCCGCCGCGTCCGCCCTCCGCGAACGGCGGCGAACTCGCCTCGCGCTTGCGACGCAAATACGCCGATCGCGTCACCGGGGCGTTCACGCTGCCGGGGCGCGAAGGGCGATACGCGCCGTTTCCCGACGATTTGCCCGAAGCGCTCGCCGTCGCCTTGCGCGCGCGCGGCGTGACCCGGCTCTACAGCCATCAGGCCGAAGCCTGGGAAGCGACGCAACGCGGCGAGGACGTGGTGGTGGTGACGCCGACGGCCTCGGGCAAATCCTTGTGCTACACGCTGCCGGTGGTCGCAGCGGCGATGAACGATCGTTCGAAAGCGCTGTATCTGTTCCCGACCAAAGCGCTGGCGCAGGATCAAGTCGCGGAGCTGTTGGAATTGAACGCGGCTGGCGATCTGGGCTTGCGTGCGGCGACGTTCGACGGCGATACACCGGGCGATCAGCGTCGCGCGATTCGGCTGAACGGCGATATCGTCGTCACCAATCCCGACATGCTGCATCAGGGCATCCTGCCGCATCACACGAAATGGGCGCAGTTGTTCGAGAATCTGCGCTACGTGGTGATCGACGAAATCCATACCTATCGCGGCGTGTTCGGTTCGCATCTGGCGAATGTGCTGCGGCGGTTGATGCGCATCTGCGCGTTTTACGGCACGCGACCGCAGTTCATCCTGTGCTCGGCCACCATCGGCAATCCGAAAGCGCACGCCGAGGCCTTGATCGAACGGCCGACGACGGCTCTGACCGAATCCGGCGCGCCCACCGGCGACAAACACGTGCTGTTGTGGAATCCGCCGGTGGTCAATCGCGATTTGGGTTTGCGCGCCTCGGCGCGTTCGCAGAGCACACGGATCGCGCGCATGGCGATTAAGGCCGGGTTGAAGACACTGATCTTCGCGTCGTCGCGCACGATGGTGGAAGTGCTGACGAAGTATTTGAAAGACGTGTTCGATCACGATCCGCGAAAACCGGCGCGCATTCGTGCGTATCGCGGCGGCTATTTGCCGACCGAGCGCCGCGAGGCCGAACGCGCGATGCGCGCGGGGCGCATCGATGGCATCGTCGCCACGTCCGCGCTAGAGCTCGGCGTGGACATCGGCAGTTTGGATGTCGTGGTGCTCAACGGTTATCCCGGCTCGATCGCCGCGACCTGGCAGCGGTTCGGGCGCGCCGGGCGTCGTCAGCGGCCGTCGGTCGGCGTGTTGGTGGCCAGTTCCGATCCGCTGGATCAATACATCGTGCGCCATCCCGAGTTCTTCGGCGATGCGCCGCCGGAACACGCGCGTATCGCCGCGAATCAACCGGTCGTGTTGCTCGATCACATTCGCTGCGCCGCGTTCGAATTGCCGTTCCGCGACGGCGACGGTTTCGGGCCGGTGGACCCGCGCGCGTTTCTCGATTTGTTGACCGAAGACGGCGTGCTCCATGCCGAAGGCGCGGCCTGGGAGTGGATCGCAGACAGCTACCCCGCGAATGCGGTGAGTCTGCGCTCGGTAGCCGACGGCAATTTCGTGGTGGTGGACCGCAGCGACGGCCGACAAACCATCATCGCCGAAGTGGATTACGCGTCCGCGCCGCTGATGCTGTACGAAGGCGCGATCCATATGGTGCAGTCGGTGCCGTATCAAGTGGAACGTTTGGATTGGGAGGGCCGCAAAGCCTATGTCACGCGCACGCATGTCGATTACTACACCGACGCCATCGATTACACGAAGCTGAAAGTGCTGGAAGCCTTCGATGGCGCGGTCGCGGGCGAAGGCGCCTGCGATCACGGCGAAGTGCATGTGGTGCGCCGCGTCGCCGGCTACAAGAAAATTCGCTATTACACCCACGAAAACATCGGCTACGGCCCGGTCACGCTGCCGGATTTGGAGATGCACACCACTGCGGTCTGGTGGCGACTCCCGCAAGCCGTGTTGGAGCGGACTTTCGCATCGCGGCAAGATGCGCTCGACGGCGTGCTCGGCGCCGCTTACGCGCTGCACACCGTGGCGCGCATCGCGGTGATGGCCGATGGTGCCGATCTGCAGAAAGCGGTCGGTAGCGGCGACGGCGCGTGGTTCGCGGTGGCGGGCGCCGACGGTCGCGGCCGTGTGCAGCACGGCGAGGCGGGTCGGGCAGAAACGCTCGAAACCACGCATGCGTTTTCGCCGACGATTTATCTCTACGACAATTATCCCGGCGGTGTCGGCTTATCCGAACCGTTGTGGTCGCGGCAGGCGGAATTGATCGGGCGATCGATCGATTTGATCGACGGCTGCGATTGCGTCGCCGGTTGCCCGGCCTGCGTGGGGCCGGTGCTGGCCTCGGACGAACACGATGCGGGCCGCGGCAGAACGCGCGCGACGGGCGAAGCGCATGCCGAGACGTTCAAAGCGCACGCGCGCCATGCGTTGCGAGCGTTGTCGGCGACGACGGAGGCGCAGATCGCGATAGCGAACTGCGACCGCGCGCGTATCGACGAAGAGATCGCCGCGAGCGCTGCGAATTGAACGCCGTCGTCGAGACCAGCGTCGCCACGCGAGAACGTTTGCGCGCCCTGCGGCGGCAGGCCGGACGCATCGACGCCTCGCATCGGCAGACGCGACTCGCGACCGAAGCGATGGCGATCGAATCGACGACACCCCTCGGCGATGCCGCAGAAACGGCGAGCGATGTGCGTGCGACGCTCGTCGCCGAAAGCGGCGGCGAACGCGCATCGTCGTCATCGCTTCGCGCACCGCCCGCGAGCCACACCATCGAAGACCTGCGACGGTTGTTGCGCGTGCGCGCGCCTGCGGTGGCGTCGCCGCCGCGTTCCCTCGATCGCGCCTTGCCGGGCGATGAGATCGCGCCGGGACTGCGTTTGGTCGAGACGATCCTGCCCGAATCTGAGTTGCCTGCCGTACTGTGCGGCGCGTTCGATCGTCGCGAGGCGTTCTCGACGCGCGACGCCTTGTTCTTCGATACCGAAACCACCGGTTTGGCCGGCGGCACCGGCACGCGCGCGTTCATGATCGGTGCGGCGCGCTGGTGCGATGCGGGTTTGCGGGTGCGGCAATGGTGGATCACCGCGCTCGCCGCCGAACGCGATTTGCTCGCCGCGTTCGCCGAGGAGGCGAAAAACGATGCGATCTTGGTCAGTTTCAACGGCAAGAGTTACGACGCGCCCTTGCTCGCGACGCGTTATCGGTTGGCGCGGCTGCGCAATCCGCTGGCGGGTTTGGCGCATGTCGATCTGCTGTACCCATCGCGCCGTCGCTATCGCGGGCGTTGGGAGAATTGCCGGCTCGCCACGCTCGAACATCGCGTCCTCGGCGTCGCGCGCGAAGACGATTTGCCGGGCAGCGAGGCCCCGGCAGCGTGGCTGCGTTATCTTCGCGGCGGCGATGCGCGCGACCTGCGCCGCGTGGTGGATCACAATCGCCAGGATGTGGTGTCGATGAGCGGGTTGCTGTTGCATCTGGCCGGCCTCGGCGACCCGGATGCGTTCGCGTTCGATGCGGCGCAACGCGGCGATTGACGGAAGCGAGGCGCGGCCCGTACATTGCGCGCTCATATCACAAGGAGAGTGTTTCATGCCCCTCGTTCCGCTGCGGGTCGATCCCAACGACAGCACGCGTTTTTCCAACGCTGCGGATTTCGTCAACAGTTTGTTCGATGCGGATGTCCGCACGATGGCGCCCGTCCAAGCCGCCATCGATGCCGGTAATGCGAATTTCCTCTACGCGGACGACAACAGCGTCTCGTTGATCATGCAGAGCTGGCTCGCGGTATGGCAGAAAAACGCCGGCGACGCGTACGACAACGACGCCTATTTGCGTTGCCCCGGCAGCGACCGCGCGGCGATCGAGTTCCTCGCCAATTACATCAAAGCGCATTCGCTTTCGATGGCGTCTCCCAGCCTCACCGCGACCGACAACTACTACAGCATCGACGGCAACACCCTGAGGCAATTCAAGAACAACGGCTATTCTTGGCGCGCGTTCCTCAACAGCAGCGGCCATTGGAATTACGGGGTGATCGTCAGCGACAGCCCGTTCCAGATCGGCAACGGCAGTTACGCCGACGACACCGTCGTTTCGTTCCTCTACCACCTGCTGCGCGGCGCGCATTTCGTGGTCCCATCCACCGACGGCGATCAATCCGACAAAAACGGGTTCGGCAATTTTCGCGATGCGTTCGTCGACACCTGCGCCTGCCAATCGACCGAATCCAGCCATTACGCCGATTACATCAATCTGACCTGCGAAACGTATCCGGCGATCAGAGGCGAAAGCGAACCCAGCAACAATCCGCTGGTGATCGCGCTGATGTCGGGCTTCACCACCATGAGTTATACGAACAGCCATCAAAACAGCTTTTTCCAGCACGAAGGCTGGCCGGCGCAAGGTTGGAGCGGCGGCGATCGCCACATGGCCGATTACGACCACCACAAGGCATCGTTCTGGAATTTCTCGACCTATGGCGGCTGCGCGTACAGCGAAAAGCGATGCGCACCGTTGTTCCTCGGGCGCACCGCCTTCAGCCTGACCTTGCACAGCGACACCAAGATGCCGCATTACGACGGCGCGGGCAGTAAGCAGGATTGGATGCACACCAGCTTGATGACGTACTGAACGCTCGCGCGCCGCCCGACGCCGACGGTCGTCGGGCGGTGCGCGTCAAGTCGCATGCCGCGCTGTTTCGGTGCCGTTTCGGCGGCGTTCTGAGCCCGTTCTCGGCGCGGACTCTCGACAAGCATTGTCGACGTCTATTTCGGCGAATCGTCGTCCGTATCTTGCAGCGATTGTTCGGCCAGCGACCACACGCCACCTACGCGCCGCATCCGTACACGGCCTTCGCGTGCGATGTCGTCGCGATCCGTGCCGCGCACCCACAGCACCGCTTCGTCGCCATCGACGCGGCCGCGCAAGACTTTGGGCTTCAGCGGTTGGCCATCGCGCAGCGATTTGAGGGTCTCTTTCGCCCGATCGGCGTCGTCTTGCGGCAGTCGCCAGTCGGCGTTCTCGCCGAGAAATCGCCGCAACGCGGGCAGATCGCCGGCCGCGACCGCGGCGGCGTAAGCGCGATACGCGGCGCCGGCCTCGCCGCCGTCCGCGGGCAGCGCGCGCCCGGGCGCGGTGCGGATCGTCGCGTCGAAATCCAAATCGAACTCGTACGTTTCCCCGAAGAAGTCTTCCGGCTGGCTCAAGGTCCAGCGCCCGACGATGCGGTCCGCAGTGCGCGTTTTCAGGGTCAGCGTGCCGTAACCCGACGAATTGAGCGAATCGTTGGGTGCGTCGCGGTCGTAATACAAGCCGCATTCCTGTCCGTCCGCCGCGACGCAGACGCGCACGTAACCGCCGCTGCGTTCGGGGTCGCGATCGCGCAGCATCGCCTCTTGCGGGTCGAAGGCCGCGGCCATCGCATTCGCGTCCAACGGCCGATCGCTCAAGAAAATCAGAAGACGGTCGTCGTCGGCGTTCGCCGTGGGCTCTTCGCGCACCGCGACCGCATAGCGCAGTTCCAGCCGCTGCGCGCCTTTGCGGAAATACCCCGCGCCGCGGTCGTCGGCCGACGCCTGCATGGCGACGAACAGCGAACACAGCGTCAACGTGTTGGCGAAACCTAAGGCCGTCGCACGTCTTCTCATCGCAGATCCCCTTCGAAGCATGAAGTCCCGAAGAGCATAACGGGCTCGGCGCGCGAAACGGGCCGTGTAGCGATTGCGCGTACGCGGCGACCGCACTGTTTCGTCCCGCCGACGCGAGCGGACCTCGGAGCGCGGTACAGTGTCCGCAGGAGGCGCGCATGCACGGTGAAGGCTTACAACTCGGTTTGGTGTTCCTGCTCGCGGCGGTGATCGCGGTGCCGTTGTTCAAGCGTTTCGGCTTGGGTGCGGTGCTGGGCTATCTCGCGGCGGGCGTCGCGTTGGGGCCGTTCGGGCTGAAAGTCATCGAGGACGCCGCGCCGGTGCTCACCGCCAGCGAAATCGGGGTGGTGATGATGCTGTTCGTCATCGGCCTGGAACTGTCGCCGTCGCGGCTGTGGGTGATGCGCAAGCCGGTGTTCGGCCTGGGCGGTCTGCAGGTCGCGCTGTCGGGGCTGGCGCTCGGCGCGATCGGTCTGCTCTGGGGCCTGACGTGGAAGCCGGCGCTGGTGGTCGGCTTGGCGTTGGCGTTGTCGTCCACCGCGGTCAGTCTGCAACTGCTGTCCGAACGCAAAGCGATGAACACGCCGCACGGGCGCAATGCGTTCGCGATTTTGCTGTTCCAAGACGTGGCCGCGATACCGCTGATCGCGGTCATCCCACTACTCGGCGTCGCCGCGAGCCAAGGCCATGCGGGCACGGGCGGTATTCTCAAAGCCTTGGCCGCGATCGCCGCGGTGGTCGTCGGCGGTCGTTATCTGTTGCGGCATTTGTTCCGCACCGCGGCGCGCATCGGCGTGCCGGAAATGCTCACCGCCAGCGCGTTGTTCGCGGTGCTCGGCGCCGCGTGGGTGATGTCGCTGGCCGGTTTGAGTATGGGTCTCGGCGCGTTCTTGGCCGGCGTGCTGTTGGCCGATTCGGAGTTCCGGCACGAGATCGAATCGCAGATCGAACCGTTCAAAGGTTTGCTGCTCGGCCTGTTCTTCATGGCCGTGGGCATGAGCATCGACTTGCCCTTGGTCGTCGCCGAGCCGCTGCCGATCGCGCTCGGCACGCTGGCGTTGCTCGCGACGAAATCGGCGGTGCTGTTCGCCATCGCGCTGCGACCGGCGCGGATGACGTGGCGCGAAGCGCTGCAATTGGGCGTGGTGCTGGCCCTGGGCGGCGAGTTCGCATTCGTGGTGTTGGCCGAAGCGGTGAAAGCCGGGTTGATCGATACCGCGCTGCAGAACCGCCTCGTCGCCATCGTCGGCCTGTCGATGGCGTTGACGCCGCTGTCGATGATCGCGATCGCCCGCGTGCTGCGCGCGTATCCCGAAAAAAACGCGCCGCGCGAATTCGACGCTATTCCCGATCATCAACCGCAAGTGATCCTCGCCGGTTTCGGGCGCTTCGGACAAATCGTGGCGCGCATCTTGGTCGCGCAGAAAATCCCGTTCATCGCCCTCGAAACCGACGCGCAGCATCTGGATTTCATGCGTCGTTTCGGCAACAAGGTCTATTTCGGCGACGCCTCGCGCCCGGATCTGCTGCGCGCGGCCGGCGCGGGTAACGCCAAACTCTTCATCAACGCGATCGATAACATCGAGGCCAATCTGCGCGTGACCCGCGTCGTGCGCCGGATGTATCCCGACCTCACGGTGTTCGCGCGCGCGCACGATCGCCGACACGCATGGCAGTCGATGGATCTGGGCGCGAAAGTCACGCGCGAAACCTTCGCCTCCGGTTTGGAGATGGGCCGCGACGTGCTGATCGCCTTGGGCCTTCCGTCCGACACCGCCGCCGAACGCGTGCGCCGTTTTCGCGAGCACGACGAGGAACTGCTGCTGCAACAGCATTTGATCTACGACGACGACGACGCGCTGCTCGCCAGCGCGCGTAAGGCGCGCGGCGAGTTGGAGCTGTTGTTCGAGGCCGATGTCGAAGAGACCGACGCGGAACGGACCGACACAGCAGGCTGACAAAGCAGACGGACATGGCGCCGATGGATATGGCGCGGACGGACGACAACGAGGGGGCCTGCACGAGGCCGGTGCGAGGAGCCGCGCGTGGTGCGCGCGAGCGCCGCGTTTTCTCGTTTAAACCGTGCTGGCGGGGCGTTTGGCGGTTTCCGTTTCCTTGCCGGCGGTCTGCGAAGCGTCGGCGAGGCGCGCGTTCTGTTGCTGCGACAGTTGCGTCAGAGACTCGTTCGAGGGCGTTTGCGCGGATTGACGCAGCTCGACGCTGGCCAATCGGTTATCGCTCGCGCCCGGCGCGCCTTGCACGGCGATCAAACGACTGCCGTCGTTGTTGAGCATCAGCGTGCCGACGTCGCGTACACCGGCCTTCTCCATACTGGTCGCCAGCGCCGCCGCGGTGTTGTCCAATTGCGGCTGTTGTCGCGGCAGGCCGGGCAAATCCGAAGCGACGATCGCGGCCAGCGCGTTCTTGAACGCGGCGTTTTCGCGCCCCAGAGGCAGCGGCCCGGTGGCGTCGCCCTCGCCGTTGAGGGAGTACGACTTGCCGTTCTTGTTCTGGGATTTGAGCCAGCGATCGATCTCTTGATCGACGGGGCGCTCCACGCCGAACTTCTGCGCCACCCGCACCATCAGCTTGGTCACTTCCTGCAGCGTCTTGTTGTCCAGATCGTATTTCTCGGCGATCTTGAACCCGCCCTCGACGATACCTTTGACGATGCCGGTCTCGATCGCCATCGCGATCTTCTTCGGACCGATGCTCGAGAGATCGTTCTGACCGAGCAATTTGCTGGTTTCGGCGACGACGTTGCCGACGATCGCGCCGCCCATCGCGATCAGAAGGTCCTCGCCGGTCTTGCCCAGACCGTATTTTTCGATCACCGCGTCCTTGAAGCGCTGATCGCCGAGCACCGCGGAGATGGATTCCTTGATGGTGGCGCCGATCGCCTCGGTGGCGGTGTAGTCGCCGCTCATGTAGCGCAGGCCGATGGCGGTTTCCTTGAACAGGAACTTGGCGCGCGGACCGATGCCCGGCAGCACGCCCACGGCGTCGGCGACGATGTCCGCGTTCTTGAACATCGTTTCGCGGATGTCGTCGACGATCTTGACCAGTTCCTGCGGCGATTTGTTGCGGTGGTCCATGTTCACGGCGTTGAGCACCAGATCGGACCGCGCGATCGCCTTCTGCAGGTTGTCGATGCGGTCGCCTGGCGTTTTGCCTTCGAGCGCGTCGTTGAGTGCGGTGATGCTGTCCGGCGCACGTTGGAACACCGAACCGTAGAAACCGCCGATCGAGTGCCACTCGTTCTTGCCGCCGTACCAGCCCATGAGCGCCTGCAGCTTTTCGGCGTTCTCGCGCGCGATCTTCTCCATCGCGGCTTCGTCGCGCACTTCGATGCGGATCGGCACGAAGCCGCCGGGGACCTCAACCGGCGCGCGGTGCGATTCCATCGAGGCCTGCACTTCGTTCATGCGTTGCAGGTTCTGCGCGTCCAAAAAAGGCGGCTGGGATTTCTTCGCGAATTCGATCGATTGCCGCAGTTCCTGCAGCGGCTGTTCCACCATTTCGCCGGATTGCCCCAGGCGCTCGATTCTGCGCGCGGTCATTCCGTCTTCGAAGGCGTGAAAGCCGAGGCTGGCGCGATCGTGGTCGAGGCCGGCGTCGCGCAGCAGATCGTAGAATTTTTCGGCGTTCTTCTTGATCGCCTCTTCGCCGATCTCACCCTTGGCGATGTTGTCGGCGAAGAAGGCCTGCGCGCGGCGGAACGCCTCTGGGCGGCCGCTCTCGATGCGACCGCTCCACACCTTGGCGTCGCTTTCCATCGACTGCAGTTGCTTGTCCGACAGCAGACCATCGGCGCGCAGTTCGGCGATGGAGGCGCGGAACCGATCGAGGTTGCGATCGGCTTTGTGCAACTCGCCCGCGTCGAGCCCTTCGGCGCACCGTTTTGCGTGCCACAGCGACTCGTACAGCGCTTTGCGTTGCTCCAGCGTGCCGCCGGCTTCGGCGAAGAGTTCGTTCGGGCTGAGCTCGCCGCCGGGGCCGCGTTTGTTGAATGCGGCGTCGAGGTCGAGGCCGGGCGTTTCGCGCAGGCGAGAAAGCAAGGCGCGGTAGGCGCTTTCCGCGCGCTCGCGTTGGCGCGCATCGGTTTCGGCGTTCATTTTGGCCCCCTCTGGTTGATTAGCTGCATGCTCGGCACCTTGTCGTATAAGTTTAGATACGCGGATGTCAGACACCGTCGCAAGCGAAGCGCTGTCGATCTGGTCGCCAACGGGTGCGCGATGAGCGGCGTGGAGCGCCAAGCGGTGCGTCGGCACCTCGGGCGATCACTCCCGATCTTTGAAAAACCGCGCCATCGATAGGTCGGTCGGGCGCGGTTCGAATTCGGCGGCGACATCGACGAAGCCGCGCATCACCGCGATTTCGCGCGGGGTGCGGTTGAGGTTGTCGCGCGGTTCGGGGGCGGCGCCGCCGCGCAGCAGATCTTTGGCGACGCGCAGCAGGCCGTGCAGCGCCGCGAGATGCAGTGGGCCGAAGCCGCGCGGGTCGCGGACTTGCATGCTCGCGCCTTCGTCCAACAACCGATGCGCACCGGCCAACACCACGTCTTCGTCGCACGCGGTGCCGGGTTCGGCGCGTGCGCCCAGCATCAGCAGCAGCGGCGTGACGCCGCCCGCGGCGGTGGCGTCGGGATCGGCGCCGGCCAGCAGCAGCGCGTCGAGCAACGCCAGCAAACGCGGACGATCGCGCGAGGTGAAGCCGTACAAGCCGGCGCAGTGCAGCGGCGTCAGGCCCTGCGCGTCGGCGGCGTTGATGTTCGCGCCTGCGGCGAGCAAGCGCGCGCACACGTCGGGTAAACCGAGGGCCGCGGCCAGCATCAACACGGTCACGTCGCCGGGCAGTCGTTGTTCCAGCAATGCGCCCGCGCCGAGCAGACGATCGACGATGGCGAGTTGGCGCATGCTCACCGCCGCCGACAGCGGCGTGGCGCCGGTGCGCGCGGCGAGTTTCGGATTGCCGCCGCGCGCCAGCAGCAACTCGACCACGGGGCGATGACCGCCGCCGGCCGCGCGCAACAGCGCGGTGCAGCCTTGCGCGTCGGTGGCGTCGATGGGCAGGCCCAGATCGAGCAACCGGCGCACGGCATCGCTGTCGCCGACGGTCGCCGCCTGCGGCAGGTCGCTCGCGCGCAGCGGGCGCTTGGGCAGCGACCATTGCCGCCAATCCAACCAATCGGCCAGATCGCGCCGACCGCTGGCCAACGCGACGCCCAGCGGCGTCTGTCCGTCGGCGGCGCGCACGTCCGGCGATGCGCCGTGCAGGATCAATTGCTTCAGCACGGTCTCGCGCCGCAGCGCGGCGGCCAGATGCAGCGCGGTCATGCCGTGCTGGTCGCGCGCGTCCAGGGCGATGCCGATGTCGAGCAGGCGGGCGATCAACCGGTTCCAGCCCAGGCGCACCGCGAGCGGCAAGGGCGGGTCGCCGTTTCGCGAGGGCGCGAACGGATCGGCGCCGCGGTCCAACAGATCCAGCGCCAGCCGCTCCAGGCTGAGATCCGCGCGGTCGGCGGCGGCGCAGGCGGCGAGGAAACGCGCCAGACCGCCTGCACCGGCGGGCGAGACGCCGTGGCGCAGCAGCGTGGAGACCGCGCCGGCCGCAGCCGGGCCTTGGGCCAACCAAGCGAACAAGACGGTATCGCTTTGTCCTTCACGCGCATCGGGATCGGCGCCGTGCCGCAGCAGCCAATCGATCCGCGCGTCGCTAGCCGGGTGGCCGTTGTCATCGAACAAGGCCGACAGCGCTTCGTTCGGCACCAATGCGCGCCATTGCGCGGCAGCGGCCGGATCGCCGCGCTCCAAGGCTTCGCGCAACAGCTCGAACGGCGGCCGGTCGGGCAGCGGGGCGTCGTCGTCGACGGTGTCGTCGTTGCGCAGGCTGGCCGGCAGTTGCGAGGCCGGATCGATCGCCGCCACCAGCGCCCAACGGCCCGCGGCCGCAGCCACGTCCCCAGCGCGACGGCCGTCGTCGTCGGCGCGTTCGGGATCGACGCCGAGGTCGAGCAGGCCGCGAATCAAAGCCGGCGAGGGCGCATCGGCGAGGCAGGCGAGCATCAGCGCATTGCGTCCCTGCGCATCGACCGCCTGCACATCCGCGCGTGCCTCGGCCAGGGTGCGCGCCGCGCCGATCTGCGCGCCGCGTGCGGCTTCGAGAAAGGGCGTGCGTTGGTCGTGATCGCGCGCCTGCACGTCGGCGCCGGCGCCGAGCAGGATGCCGACGATCTCGACGTGCCCGGCGAATGCCGCTTCGTGCAGCGCGCTGCGCCCCCGTGGGTCGCGCGCGTCGGCCTTCGCCTTGTGCTTGAGCAGCAACTGCACGCCCGCGGGGTCGTCTTCGTCGCCGCCGGCCGCCGCATGCAGGGTCGGCACGCCGCCCACGGGCTCGGGTTTGGCGCCGCGTTCGAGCAAAAACCGCGCAAGCCGCCAATTGCCGGCGATGCAGGCCACCGCCAGCGGCGAGGCGCCTTCGCGGTTCAGCACGTCGATCTCCGCGCCGGCATCGCGCAGCAGCGCGGCCACGCCGGGGTCGGAACTGCGCGCCGCGTGGTGCAGCGGCGTGTTGCCGTCGTGGTCGGCCAAACGCGGGTCGGCGCCGTTGGTCAGCAGGGTCATCACCGCATCCGGGCGGCCGTGCCAACTGTCGCGGGTGGCGGCGATCAGCGCGGTCATGCCGCCGTGACCGGCGTTGAGATCGGCGCCGCGGGCGATCAAACCGCGCAGCAAGCGCAGATCGGGCAGCACCGCCGCCAGCATCGCCAGATCGCGTTGATCGCGCGCATCGGCGGGCGGCAGCGCGTGCGGATCGGCGCCGGCATCGAGCAGCGCCAAGGCGCGTTCGACTCGCCCGTTGCGCGCGGCGTCGTACAGCGCGGTGTCGAAATCCTCGTCCTCGGGCGCGACGACGGCGTCCTCGGCCGATTCCGCCGAGGCTTCGTCCAACAGCGCATCGGCGCTGTAGCGTTCCGGCGCCGGCAAACGCTGCAGGGCCAGATGCGCCAGCGGCCACAGCAGCGCAGCGGCGCCCGCCAGCCACCAGCGCGCGGCGCCGTCGATCAGACCGGGCCAGGCCAACGACAGTGCCATCGCCACCGGCAGCATCAGCACCAGCGCGGCGCCCAAACCGACCCAGGCGCGGGTGTCGGTGTCGGCCAGCGCAGGCCAATGCGCGGCGAGCCGCCCGGATTCGCCCTCCATGCCCCGCCACAGCGGCCATAAGCGCCAGAACCCCAGCGTCAGACCGCCGACGACGGCGCTCAACGCCAGGGCCGATCCCAAGCTGCGGCTCTGCGACAGCGCGCTCAGTGGCCACGCGGTCAACAGGGCGCAGACCGCGAACGCGGCCGCCCACAGCAGGGTCAGTTCCAGCAGCGCGTGAAGGTCGAGGCGCTTCCACTGCACGCGTTCGCCGCCCCAAGCGCGCACGCCCAAGGCCAGAATCGGCTGCGCCAGCACGCCCGCGAGCGCGGCGAAGGCCGGCCCGAACCCCGCCGACAAGGCGACCGCGCCGCCGCCCACGAACCAGGGCCAGGCGCGCGCCCGGGGGCTGGCGGTGTTCAGCGTCGGCGTTGGCGCGGCATCGCCGACGCCGTCGGTCTCGGGCGATGCGGCGTCCGACAAGCGCTCGTCGTCCTCGCGCGACGGATCAACCATCGGTGCCCCAATCCTCGGTCATCGGATCGAGCGCGGTCGCCGGCATTTGCACGTAAAACCCGCGGCTCGCCAAATTCGCGCGCACCACGGCCGGGTCGGCCTGGGCCAGTTTGCGATCCGGCGTCAGCGCCACGTCCAGCACGAACCGCAATGCGCCCAGATGCGCCAGCAACGGCGGCGGCAGACAGGCGAAATCGTCGCGTGCGGCGAGGTATAGAAATGTGTCGGCCTTCCGCTGGCTCTTATAGACGTAGGCGTGCATGCGGGGCGTGGGGGATAAGTGCGCGAATTGTGCGCGAAAGCACGCTTCGGGGCCAGCGCGGCCCGTACGAGGCCGCTTGCGCGCAGCGCGCAAGAGCCTGTTCAAAATCTCAGAAGAGGCATGCGCCGGGCGCATTGACCGAGCGGATCGGCGGCCCTTCGCCGGTGACTTCACCTCTCTCCCCGTCGTTCGGGGGTGAGTCGCCGCGTTCGCGAGCCACTGGCTCGCGCGGCGACGAACGCCCGAGCGCTGTGCGCGAGGGCAGGACGAGGGTGGCCAAAGGCGGGTGAGGGGCGCCTTTCTCGTACAGCTTGATGCGCATCGTTGGATGCGCGCGAACCAAGCGTAACGCCTGCCCCTCATCCGGCGCGTTGCGCCACCTTCTCCCCGCTTGCGGGGAGAAGGGAAAAGGTGTGTTTCCCGCTTGCGGGGAGAAGAAAAAGAACACGCACCGCTTGCGGAGAGAAGGGAGGCACCCCCCCCGCTGGAAGATTTTGAACAGGCTCTAAGCGACGCGAAAAACGCTTATGAAGCGTGCAAAAAAACGATGAGCCTTAACTCGCGTCGCCCGGTGGGCGCGTCTGCGAACCGCCGTCTTCGGTAGCGCCGGGACGACGGAACGGCAGCACGCGTCCGCGTTCCTCGTCCGCCGAGGGTTCCGGTCGGTGCCACAGCACCGGCACATCGTCCGGTTTGGGCATTTCCAATTCGTCGAAAACGGGCGTCGCCTCGTCTTCGTCGTCCCAGCTATAGCGTTTACGCGGCGGCAGCGGGTCGCGGTTTCGCAACCACAGCGCGGCCAGCACGCCGCCCAGCGCGCCGCCCAGATGCGATTGCCACGACACGCCGGGCTCCTGCGGCAGGATCGTCAACAACATGCCGCCGTAGAGGAAGAACGCGATCATCGCCGCCGCGATCGACGGCCGGTCGCGGCGCAGCAAGCCCAGCACGAAAATCAAAAACATCAGGCCGTGGGTGACGCCGCTGGCGCCGAGATGGAAGCTGCCGGCATCGCCCAGCGCCCAAGCGCCGATACCCGAACCCAGCCACAGCAACGGCAACGCGGCGAACGTCGCGCGCGGATACACGGCGCCGGCCAAGGTGCCCAACAGCAGCAGCGCGCCCGCGTTGGCGGCCAGATGCTCGAACGAACCGTGCAGCAAGGGCGCGGTCAGCAGCCCGAGCAAGCCGCTCGATTGCTGGGCCGCCACGGCGAAGGGACGCATGTCTTCGCCTTGCTGCAGGAAGAAGATCGCCGCGATCAGCAGCACGAAGGCCAGACTCGCGTTCAGCGCGCGCAGGAACCGGCGACGGTCCGAGGCGCGCTGTTCGGGGGTGTCGGGAATGTCCTCGGGCGTGTGCAATCGCATCCACGGTCAGTGGTGCCGGAACGGCGGCGATCAAGGGCTCGGGGCGCGTTTCGCGCATCGATTCGGCGCGCAGCGCGAAACCGCCGACGGCGCGGAGCGTCCCGCGCCGTCGGAGCGGCCTGCCGTTCAGAAGAACATGCTGTTCAGAAGAACATGCCGATGAGATCGATCAGCCCCGAGATCAGATCGATCCCATCGACCCACGACGCATCGCGGCGTTTTCCCGTGCCGTACGAGCCACCGATCAGCAGTGCGACGAACGCAGCGATGAACGCGACGAACAGCAGGATCGGGGCGTGCGACCGAAAGAACGTCGCGATGGCCGAACAAGCCGCGACCATCGCGTCAGGCCCCGTGCGCGGGCTTCGCCGGGCGCAGCAAACTCAACACCACCGTCGCGGCGATCGTCGCCGCCACCACGCCCAGCGACCACACAATCGGAATCTTGTAGATGTCGATCAGCAGCATCTTCGCGCCGATGAAAATCAGCACCGCGGCCAAACCGTAAGGCAGCAGATGGAAGCGATCGGCCATGCCCGCGAGGAGGAAGAACATCGCGCGCAAGCCCAGCACCGCGAACACGTTCGAGGTCAGCACGATGAACGGGTCGGAGGTGATGGCGAAGATCGCGGGAATCGAATCCACCGCGAAAATCAGGTCGGTCACGCCGATCAGCACGATCACCACGAACAGCGGCGTGTACCAGCGCTTGCCGTCTTTGCGCACGCTCAGCGCGGTGCCGTGATAGTCGGAGGTCAACGGCAGATGGCCGCGCATCCACTTGAGGATCGGATTCTTCTCCAAGTCCGGCGCCTTGCCCGCGGCGATCAGCATCTTGATGCCGGTCAGCACCAGGAACAGGCCGAAGACATAGAGAATCCAGTGGAATTTCGCCAACAAGAACGCGCCGGCGAAAATCATGATCGCGCGTAGGATAATCGCGCCGAGCACGCCGATCACCAACACTTTCTGGCGCTGTTCTTCCGGCACCGCGAAATACGTGAACAGCATCAGAAACACGAAGATATTGTCCACCGCCAGCGATTTCTCGACCAAATAACCGGTGAGAAATTCCAAACCGATGCGATTGCCGGCGACCTCGCCGAATTCGCCGACCGCGTACCACCACAGCCCGGCGTTGAACGCCAGCGCCAACGCGACCCAGCCGATGCTCCAGTAGAGCGCTTCCTTGAACGTGACTTTATGCGGCCCGCCGTGGCGCATCAGCACCAAGTCGATCAACAGCGCGACGACCACGAGCGCGCCGAACGCGCCCCACAACAACGGACTTCCGATGGTTTGCATGATGGCTCCCGAATGCCGAAACGAAAAACGCCCAACCGCAGGGCTGGGCGTCGCGTTCGGCTCGGAGCGTGCGCTTAGAGCGCTCGCTTCGAGAAGGGACTGACCTTCGCCATGCGGCGAAGGTCTCGCTCGCAGCCGGGACGACGATCCAAACGATCGGACGATCCTGCGACTGCCGTGCGGCCGGAGCGGGCGATGCCTACTCGTATTGACGACCGCAGCGTTCGGGAGCTACTCCCCTTCGAGGCGGATTGTTCGGGAAAGGCCCGGTCGGGTCAACCCCGATACAATGCGAAGATGAACGCACCGTTGCCGAACGCACCCCAAACCCCGTTGCCCACTGTCCATCTCAAGAACGCTTGGACCTCCCGGCACCCTTGGATTTTCCAGAAACTCGTCGAAAAACCGGCGCAAAAACCCAAACCCGGCAGTCTGGTCGAAGTGATCGGCAACGACGGCGTGTGGACCGGCCGCGGGTTCTACAACGGCCATTCGCGGATCGCGATCCGGCTGTTGGAGCGCGACCCCGACGTACCGGTCGATCAAGCGTGGTTCGCCGCGAAGATCGGCGAAGCGGTGCGTTTGCGCCGCGAAACGCTGAAATTGGACGAGGTCAGCGACGCCTGGCGCGTGGTCCACAGCGAGGGCGACGGGCTCAGCGGCTTGGTGGTGGATCGTTACGGCGATCTGGTCGTTGTCGAATATTTCAGCGCCGGCATGTTCCGTTATCGCGAGTGGATCTACGCGGCTTTGCGCGAGCAGTTCCCGGGTTGCCGCTTCCACGCCTTCGCCGACGAGCATGTGCAGAAGCAGGAAAGTTTCGACTTCAGAGGCACCGAACCGGCCGCGCCCGCGACCATCACCGAATACGGCGTGAAATTCCGCGCCGATCCGGCCGGCGCGCACAAGACCGGTTTCTTCGCCGACCAACGCGAAAACCGACAATGGTTGTCGCAGCAGTGCGCCGGCAAGCGCGTGCTGGATTTGTGCTGCAACACCGGCGGTTTCGGCGTGTACGCCGCGGCGCGCGGCGCGAGCGAAGTAGTCGGTATCGATATCGACGAGGCGGTGATCGAGATCGCTAAGGCCAACGCGAAACTCAATATGCCGTTCGAGAGCGGTGCGCGGCTGCGTTTCGTGCAGGCCGATATTTTCCCGTGGCTGCGCGATGCGGCGAACAACGGCGAGCGTTTCGATGTGGTCATTCTCGACCCGGCGAAGATGACCCGCGACCGCGAGCAAGTGATTCCGGCGCTGAAGAAATATCTCGACATGAACAAACTGGCGATGGGCGTGGTCAAGCCCGGCGGTTTGTTCGCCACTTTCTCCTGCACCGGTTTGGTGAGCGAGGAGCAATTCCTCGACATGCTGCGTCGCGCCGCGTTCTACGCCGGCCGCACCGTGCAAGTGTTGAAAGTGGCCGGCGCCGGCGCCGATCACCCGTGGCTGACCGATGTGCCCGAAAGCCGGTATCTGAAAGCGGTGTTCTGCCGCATGGTGGATTGAGCGTGAGAGCGATCCGCAGCAAGAACGCGTTGCGCTGGGGAACGACGATGTCGATGCTGCTGCTGTCCGCGATGGCCTTCGCGCAGGATGCCGATCTTGCGAAGCGACATCGTGCGGACGGCAATCCCTGGGTCGGAAAAACGGTGCCCGACGTGTTGCCGGCCGATCAGATCGAACGCATCGTCCTGACGCGCGCGATCACCAGCGCGCCGCCGGAGATCGATCTGGGCAATATCCGACGCATGCTCGACAGCACGCGCACGCTGCAGCGCCGTTCCGTCGCCAAATCGCTGATGCCGCCGCTGGGCGCGAATAGCGACGCCATTTGGGAAGCGCTCGTCCTCATGCGCTCGGGTGAGGCGATCCGTTTCGTCGCCGATAACGAATGGATCTGCTTGATCGGCACCGCGGGCGAGGGTTGCTATCGGCAAGAGAGCGACTGAAGCCGCGCGCGCTCAATCTCCGCCGCAACCTCCGCCGTCGCCGCCATCGCCCCCGTCGCCGCCATCTCCATCCCCAGCACTCAGGCCATCGGTGGTGCCGTCGAAACTCACGTCGATCATCACCGAAATGCTGATCGCGCTGCCCGCAACGGGCGCGGCCGTCGACGACCACGGGCTGTCGACAGCGGGGTCTTCGAGCCGATAGCGATAGCCGTCGGCGATTTTCAGTTTCGCGTCGATCGCGAACAGCAGCGGCAGTCGCAGCGGATGTTTCGGGTCGAGATCGTACAGATCGCAGACGTGCCACCAGGTGCGGCGAAGGCGAACGTTGTCCTCGTAGCGGTCGGAGATCGTGATCGGCGGCGCGTACGGCAGCGTTCGCCCGAACGCACGGCGACAGAAGTCGGCGTAACCGCGAGTGTCGAGAGCGAAGCGACGCCACAATTCGTCGACGATGCGCGAGGGCATCGCGATCTCGCGATAGCCGGCATGGATATAGCCGAGAAAGAATTCGCGCAGCGCGGATTCGATCAGCGGCAGGTGATGCTTGCGCACATCGGGGTACTGGCGGTGAAGTTCGGCGAGAACGTGTCGCGGAAAGCGGAAGCGACGGATGAAGTCCTCGCGGCGAATGCGGATGTGCATGCGCCAATACATCAGGCTGATCGTGCCGCCGAAGATCGCGATCAGCAGCGTGAACGGGGTGAAGCCCATGTGATCTTCCAAGCCGACCTCCTGCGTATCGGCGATGCGTGGGGCGGAATGCGTCGAGCGCGATAGGATACGTCGCGATCGTTCAATCGCCGCCGCAGCCCCCGCCGCAGCCGCTGTCGCCACCGCCATCGCCGCCGTCTCCACCGCCGCCATCGCCATCGCCCAAGCCGTCGGTGGTGCCGTCGAAGGAGCTGTCGCTCATGTCGGCGGCGCACTGCGAACCGCCGCCGCCGTCGGTGCGGTCGCGGATGCCGCCGCAGTCCAGCGCGTAGTGGAAACCATCGGCCAGCGCGAGTTGCGTGTCCAGCGCGAACAGCAGCGGCAGGCGGCTCGCCTTGCGCGGGTCGATGCCTTCGAGTTTGCAGGTGTGCCACCACACCCGGCGCAGGCCGACGTTGCGGTCGTAGGCCTTCGACAAGACCACCGCGGGCGTGTGATGCAGGAAGCGACCGAAGGCCTTGTCGCAGAAGGCTTGATAGTGGCGGGTGTAGAGGATCAACTCGTGCCAGAGTTCGTCGGCGGCTTGCGAGGGCATCGATACCGGCTTGAAGCCGCTGCGCAGATACGCTGCGAAGAAATCGCGCAGCGCGCGCTCGACGAAAGGGAACTGTTTCGGATCGATGTCCGGGCGCCGATGGCGCAGTTTGTCGAAGATGCCGGGCGGGAGTGGCGCTTCGCGCACATGCCGCATCCGTACGATTTTCTGGCGTACGCCCCAAGCGACGAGGGCGATCATGGAGAACACGATGGCGAACGGGACAACTTCGATGGGCCTCATAGGTGCGAACGCTCCGATTGGCTTTGAAGTGCGCCAAGTCTAATGTCGAAATGGTGACAAAATAATGACGACTGTCATCCCCGCGACATCCGGCGACGCCGAACCGGCTACACTTCCGCCATGCCCGATACCGCCACATTGCTTCTTCTGTTGCTGATCGCCGTCGCAGTCGCCCTGGTGCTGCTGATCGTCTTGCTGCTGCGCAAACCCGACGCCGCGTTGGAACGCCTGCGCGACCGCGTCGAAGCCGCGTTGCGCGACGAACAGCGTGCCGGTCGCGGCGAATTGCGCGCGCAGCTCGATAGTCTAGCGCTCGGCCAGAGTCAGCGGATCGAAGCCTTCGGTCGCAGCCTGGACGATCTCACCACGCGCACCGACTCGCGGCTGGATGAACTGCGCATCGCGCTCAACGACGACGCGCACAAAGCGCGCACGGAATCGGCGACGCGGCAGCAGCAATTCGCCGACGGGCTCGGCGTGCAGTTGCGCGAATTGACCGATCGCAACGAGCAGCGCCTGGGCGAACTGCGCGCGACGTTGGAGCAGAAACTCGCCGACTTGCAGCGCAGCAACGAAGAGAAACTCGAACGCATGCGCGAGACCGTCGACGAGAAATTGAAGACGACGCTGGAAACGCGCTTGACCGAGAGTTTCGGCAACGTCGCGCAGATGTTGGCGCAGGTGCATCAGGGCCTGGGCGATATGAACAAACTCGCCGCGGATGTCGGCGGTCTGCAGCGCGTGCTGACCAACGTGAAAAGCCGCGGTGTGTTCGGCGAAGTGCAATTGGCGGCGTTGCTCGAACAGGTGTTCGCACCGGATCAGTACGCGGCCAACGTCAAGACCGTGCCGGGCTCGAAGGGTTTCGTGGAATTCGCGGTGAAATTCCCGGGCAACGACGGCGAAGGCCCCGTGTGGCTGCCGATCGACGCCAAATTCCCGCGCGAAGATTACGAGCGCCTGCTCGATGCGCAGGAGCGCGGCGAGGTGGAATCCGCGCGTATCGCGGGCGACGCGCTGGAGCGACAGGTGCGCAAACAGGCGAAAGAGATCCGCGAGAATTATGTCGCGCCGCCGCACACCACCGAATTCGCGATTTTGTTTTTGCCCACCGAAGGCTTGTACGCGGAGGTATTGCGTCGCCCGGGTCTGGTCGAAGCGCTGCAGCGCGATCAACGCATCGCGGTGGCGGGCCCGACGACGTTGCTGGCGCTGATGACCAGCTTCCAGATGGGTTTCCGTACGCTCGCCATCCAGGAGCGTTCCAGCGAAGTGTGGCGCACGCTCGGCGCGGTGAAGACCGAGTTCGGCAAATTCGGCGATGCGCTGGACGCCGTGAAGAAGAAGTTGGACGAAGCCAGCGGCAAGATCGAAGAAACCAGCCGACGCAGCCGCGTGTTGACGCGCAAACTGCGCGACGTGGAATCGCTGCCGATGCTCGACGCGCAAAAGTTGCTGGGCGATGCGGCGGCGGACGAGCCGGACGACGACGCCTGACGCTCGAATTCCCGATCATCCCGACGTAGAGCGGAGCGCAGCTCCGCTGAATCTCCCACCCCTATGTAGAGCGGAGCGCAGCTCCGCTGAAGCGGTCGCGGTAATGCCACAGCGGAGCTGCGCTCCGCTCTACATGGGAAAATTCGGGTTTCAGCGGAGCTGCGCTCCGCTCTACAAAATCGTGTTGCGGGGTTCGTTATCGAACGATGGCGTGTTCGACGATCGGCCCCGGTCGCGCATAACGCCATGCCACCAACACCGCGCTCGCCAACAATGCGGCGGCGATCAGGAACGCGATGCCGGGCAGATGCATCGGCGCGTGCGGGCCGATGAAATAGCCGAAGGAACTGGCGAACAGCAGCGGCGCGACGATGCCCGCGAGCGAAATCAAACTGCTCATCGCGCCTTGGATGCGGCCCTGCATGTCCGATTCCACTTGCTGCGTGATCAGCGCTTGGCACGCGGGGGCGGCGATGGCCCACAGCGCGCTGATCGGCAGGCCGAGCATGAACACCCAGCCCTGTCCGGCGAAGCCGTAGATCACGAAGCCCACCACGCCGCAGCTCAAACCGAACAGCACGGCGCGGCGTTCGCCCATCGCTTTGACCAATTTACCGACCAGGATCGCGTTGACGATCACGCTGAACACGCCGACCACGGCCAACACATAGCCGGCTTGTTTTTCTTTCCAACCGAAGCTGGCGTCGGCGTACAGCACGAAGGTGCTGGGATACACGTAATGCGCGAAGTTGGCGATGAACACCACCGCCACCAAACCCCAGATTTGCGGGTAGTTGCGCAGCAGATTCACGCCGCCGAGCGGCTTGGCGTGCGCCCAATCGAATCTGGCCGAGCGGCGTTCCTTCGGCAGCGATTCGGGCAGCACGAATAGGCCGTATAGGAAATTCAGCAGCGCCAGCGCCGCCGAACACCAGAACGGCAGGCGTTGATCGATATCGCCGAGCACGCCGCCCAACAAAGGACCGAGGATGAAACCCAAACCGAAGGCCGCGCCGAGCATGCCGTAACTCTTCGCGCGATCTTGCGGCGCGGTGATGTCGGCGATGTAGGCGTTCGCGGTGGTGAAGCTGGCGGACGTGATGGCCGAGAGAATGCGGCCGACGAACAGCCACGCCAGATTCGGCGCCAGCGCCATGAACACGAAATCCAAGCCTAGGCCGAGGCAGGAAATCAGGATCACCGGGCGGCGACCGAAACGGTCGGACAAGGCGCCCTGCACCGGTGCGCTGAAGAACTGCACCACGGCGAACGCGAAACTGAAGATGCCGGTCCAGTAGGCGGCCGACGACGTATCGCCGCCGACGAAGTCTTCCACCAAATGCGGCAGCACCGGAATGATCACGCCGAACGCCAGCACGTCGATCAGGATGGTGACGAAGATGAACGCGAGCGCGGCGCGTCGGCCGGCGGCGGTCGGTGCGGAGGATGTGGTCACGTTGGGGGGCGAAGCGGCAGAGCGCACAGTGTATCGGTCGCCCGAGCGGCGTGTCCTGGCGGATTCGCGATGAGGGCGTCGAGATGGGGTCTCGGATTGGGCCGTGGCGACGCCCATCGGGCAGGGTGAAGCCCCGCGCGGACGCTGCGGGTCGGAAGGCGGCCACGAGCCCGTCTGCGCTCGCATGGGCCGCCGTGACCGGTCGATTCGGCGATGCGGGACGAATACGATTTCAGGCTTAAGCGATTGATATCGTTGACGAACGCGCCTTCGATCGGCGCGTCCGCGGCGCGCTGTGCGGCGACGATTTGCCGCAACGCAACATTTGTGGTTTAGTCGGATCGACCAGCGACAAGGCGGCTGCGGACTTGGGACGCGAAGCGTTCCTCGACCGCCGACGCCGCGTCGCCCGGGTTTTGGTTCCACCCCGTGCCCGCTCCTGCTTTCGAACGCCGCTTCTTCCACCCCCCACTTCTCCAACTGCGCGGAGAGCTCTCCGAAATGGACAGCGATCAACGACCGAACGGTCCGCACACGCCCCTGTCGCCGCGAAGCGACAGGCATATCGACGCGCTGTACGACCCGCGCGACGAACACGACAGTTGCGGCTTCGGCCTGATCGCGCAACTCGACGACCAACCCAGCCGGGCCTTGGTCGATCGCGCGCTCACCGCGCTCGAACGCATGACCCATCGCGGCGGCATCGCTGCCGATGGTCTGTCCGGCGACGGCTGCGGCCTGTTGCTCAAATGTCCCGATGCATTCCTGCGCGCGCTCGCGGCCGAAGCCGGCATTCCGCTCGGCCAGCGCTACGCGTCCGGCATCGTCTTTCTGCCCGAGGACGACGCGGTGCGCGAACGCGTGCGCACCGCGTTCGCGCAGGCCTTGCGGCCCTTGGGGTTGGCGGTGTCCGGTTGGCGCCGCGTGCCGGTGGACGATTCGGTCTGCGGCGCGCAGGCGAAAGCGTCGATGCCGGCGATCGAGCAACTCTTCGTGGTGCCGGTGCTGGATGTCGAAGGCGCGCGGATCACGCCCGAAGCGTTCGATCACGCGTTGTACCTCGGTCGCCGTCGCGCCGAACAAGCGTTGCGCGACACGCTGGGCGTGGCGTCCGGCGTGTATGTGGTCAGTCTCTCGGCCGGCAGCATCGGCTACAAAGGCATGGTGCTGCCGCAGTATCTGCCGCAGTTGTATCCCGACCTGCAGCGTGCGGATCTGGCCAGCAGCGCGGTGGTGTTCCATCAACGCTTCTCCACCAACACCAGCCCGCGTTGGCCGCTGGCGCAACCGTTCCGCATGCTCGCGCACAACGGCGAGATCAACACCATTTCCGGCAATCGCATCTGGGCGCAGGCGCGTGCGCACGTGTGGCGCACCGAGCATTTGAATCCCGCCGAATTTGAGCCGGTGATCGAACTCGACGGTTCGGATTCGCAAAGCCTTGATTCGATGCTGGAACTGCTGCAGGCCGCGGGCATGGATTTGCTCAAGGCGCTGCGCATTCTGATTCCGCCGGCGACGCAGTCGCTGGAATACAAGGATTCCGATCTGCTGGCGTTCTACGAGTACTACGCGATCAACAGCGAGCCGTGGGACGGACCGGCGGGCATCGTCGCGTTCGACGGCCGTTATGCCGTGTGTACGGTCGATCGCAACGGCTTGCGCCCCGCGCGCTGGCAGCTCAGCGACGACCGCACCTTCATGGTCGCGTCCGAAGCGGGCGTGTGGGATGTGGATGTCGCGCGCATTCTCGCCAAAGGCAAACTCGGGCCGGGGCAGATGATCGCCGCCGATCTGCAGAGCGGCCGGTTGCTCGATTCCGAAGCGATCGATCGGTTCAACCGCGAGCGCGCGCCGTACAAAGAGTGGTTGCGGCAGGGCATGACCTATCTGCACACCGAATTGGTCGATCCCAATCTCACCGCGACGCCGTTCGACCCCAGCACGCTCGCGGGTTTCCAAAAACTCTTCCAACTCACCCGCGAAGAGCGCGAACAGATTCTGCGCCCGCTCGCGGAGACCGAGCAGGAAGCCGTCGGTTCGATGGGCGACGATATCCCGATGGCGACGCTGTCGCAGCGGGTGCGTCCGCTCTACGACCGTTTCCGTCAAGCGTTCGCGCAAGTCACTAACCCGCCGATCGATTCGCTGCGTGAAGATTGCGTGATGTCGCTCGGCACGCAGATCGGCCAGGAAGGCAATCTGTTCGCCGACGGCCCGGAACAAGTGCGGCACGTGATGCTGAACTCGCCGGTGCTGTCGCAGCGTAAACAGCGACAGTTGTTGACGCTGCCGCAGTTCCGCGATTCGCATCGTTATCTGGATTTGAATTTTTCGCCGGAAGAAGGCTTGCGTAACGCACTGCATCGCTTGTGCGCCGAAGCCGAAGCTGCGGCGCGCGACGGCATCGAATTGCTGATCGTCACCGATCGCCGACCGCGACGCGACGAATTGTTGGTGCATGCCTTGCTCGCGACCGGCGCGGTGCATCGTCATCTGGTCAAGACCGGCCTGCGCTGCGCGTCGAATCTGATCGTCGAAACCGGCACCGCGCGCGATGCGCATCACGTCGCCTGTCTGATCGGTTACGGCGCGACGGCGGTGTATCCGTACCTGGCGTATCAAACGCTGCACGATCTGGGCCAGCGCGGCATCCTCAAAACCAAGCACGGCGAAGTGGCGCAGATCGGCCGCAGTTATCGTCGCGGCATCAAGAAAGGCCTGCTGAAGATCATCTCGAAGATGGGCATCAGCACGATCGGCAGTTATCGCGGCGCGCAGTTGTTCGAGATCGTCGGTTTGGATCGCGACGTGGTCGATCTGTGCTTCGGCGGCACGCCGTCGCGCATCGGCGGCGCCACGTTCGAGGATTTGCAGGCCGACGCCGCGCGCATCGCCGCGCACGCTTGGGACAATAACGCGCTGCCGGAGATCGGCGGCTTGCTGCAATACACGCCGACCGGCGAATACCACCAATACAACCCCGATGTGGTGACGCGACTGCAGCGCGCGGTGCGCAGCGGTTCGCGCGCGGATTGGAACGCCTATGCCGATGCGGTGAACACGCGGCCGGCGGCGGCGTTGCGCGATTTGCTGGCGCTGAACACGGCGCAGACGACGCCGATTTTGCTCGACGACGTGGAACCGATCGAGAGCATCGTCAAACGCTTCGACACCGCCGCCATGAGTCTCGGCGCGCTATCGCCCGAAGCGCACGAAGCCTTGGCGATCGCGATGAACCGCCTCGGCGGTCGCAGCAATTCCGGTGAAGGCGGCGAAGATCCGGCGCGTTACGGCACCGACAAAGTCTCGAAGATCAAACAGGTCGCGTCGGGCCGCTTCGGCGTCACGCCCGAATATTTGGTCAATGCCGAAGTGCTGCAGATCAAGGTCGCGCAGGGCGCCAAGCCCGGCGAAGGCGGCCAGTTGCCCGGGCACAAAGTCAATGCGTTGATCGCGCGTCTGCGCTACGCGCGGCCGGGGATCGGTTTGATTTCGCCGCCGCCGCATCACGATATCTATTCGATCGAAGATCTCGCGCAATTGATTTTCGATCTGCGCCAAGTGAACCCGGAAGCGCTGATTTCGGTGAAATTGGTGGCGCACGCGGGCGTCGGCACGATCGCCAGCGGCGTCGCGAAAGCCGGCGCCGATCTGATCACCATTTCCGGCCACGACGGCGGCACCGGCGCCAGTCCGCTGTCGTCGATCCGCTACGCGGGTACGCCGTGGGAACTGGGTTTGAGCGAAGCGCGACAGGCCTTGGTCGCGAACGAGTTGCGCGAGCGCGTGATCGTGCAGGCCGACGGCGGCATGAAGACCGGCCTGGACGTGATCAAAGCCGCGCTGCTGGGCGCGGAATCGTTTGGCTTCGGCACCGCGCCGATGATCGCGTTGGGTTGCAAATATCTGCGCATCTGTCATCTGAACAACTGCGCCACCGGCGTGGCGACGCAGGACGACGTACTGCGCAGCGAACATTTCACCGGCTTGCCTGAGCGCGTGGAGCATTTCTTCCGCGGTATCGCCGAAGATGTGCGCGAGCTGCTCGCCTCGCTCGGCGCGCGCACGCTGGAAGAGATCGTCGGTCGCACCGATCTGCTGCGGCAAATCGAAACGGGCGTCGACGCGAGCGGGGTGCGCGAGCGCATCGATCTGTCGCCGTTGCTCGCGAACGACGGGCTCGCGGTCGGCGGCCATTGCGGTGCGCGCGCGCGCCAGCCGGTGCCGTCGGGACTCGCCACGATCTTGGAAGACGACCTCGCCGATGTCGTCGCGCACAAACGCGGCGGTGCGTTCCGCTACCCGATCCGCAACACCGACCGCACCATCGGCGCGCGGCTGTCCGGCCGCATCGCGCGCGCGCACGGCAATCACGGTATGCGCGACGCACCGATCGACCTGCATTTCGACGGCACCGCCGGGCAAAGTTTCGGTGCGTTCCTCGCCGGCGGCGTCCATTTGGAGCTCGAAGGCGAGGCCAACGATTACGTCGGCAAAGGCATGGCCGACGGCCGCATCGTGATTCGTCCGCCGCAGGGTGCGCGTTACGTCGCGCATGAATCGGCGATTCTCGGCAACACCTGTTTGTACGGCGCGACCGGCGGCGAACTCTACGCCGCGGGCCGCGCGGGCGAGCGTTTCGCGGTGCGCAATTCCGGCGCGCTCGCCATCGTCGAAGGCGCGGGCGATCACTGCTGCGAATACATGACCGGCGGCATCGTCGTCGTGCTCGGCCGCACCGGTTTGAACTTCGGCGCGGGCTTCACCGGCGGCATGGCCTATGTGCTCGATCGCGACCGCGATTTCGTCGACCGCTACAACCACGAACTCATCGACATTCTGCGCATCAACTCCGAAGGCTTCGAACATCATCGCTCGCATCTGCTCGATCTGCTCGAAACCCATGCGCGCTACACCGGCAGCGCGCACGCGCGCGCGATCGTCGAGAATTTCCGGGACCACCTCGGCAAATTCTGGTTGGTGAAACCGAAGGCGGTGAGCATCGAAGTGCTGGGCGAGACGTTGCGGAGGGCGGCATGATCGCGTTATCGATCCTCTCCTCCGTAGAGCGGAGCGCAGCTCCGCTGAGTCGGCTTCGGAAAGGGTGTAGCGGAGCTCCGCTCCGCTCTACAGGATTGGAGATGTGCGGCGGAGCTGCGCTCTACTCTACGGGAGCGAAAAATCGGTTTTTCGTAGGAGGGGCTTCAGCCCCGACGGCGTTCGCAGACGCCGCTGTTCTAAGGTCGGGCCTGAAGGCCCTCCTACGGAGGCAAGGCGCATGAGCAAGAAAACCCCGCAGGCGTTTTTGCAAACGCAACGGCAGATGCCCGAGCGCGTGCCGTTGGAGCAGCGCAAGCACGGCGACTTCGCCGAGCTCTACGGCCGTTTCGACGAGACCGACGCGAAGAAGCAAGCGGCGCGTTGTCTCGATTGCGGCAACCCGTATTGCAGTTGGGGCTGTCCGCTGCACAACTACATTCCGCAGTGGTTAGAGCTGGCGCGCGAAGGTCGCGTCGTCGAAGCCGCCGCGCTATGCCACGAAACCAATCCGTTGCCGGAAATCTGCGGGCGCGTATGTCCGCAGGATCGTTTGTGCGAAGGCAGTTGCACGCTCAACGACGGGTTCGGTGCGGTCACCATCGGCGCGGTCGAGAAATACATCGTCGATCGCGCGCTCGCAGAAGGCTGGACGCCGGATCTGTCGCACGCGCCGGACACCGGCAAACGCGTGGCGATCGTCGGCGCCGGGCCCGCGGGTTTGGCCTGCGCGGATCGCTTGGCGCGCGCGGGCGTGCGCGCGACGGTGTTCGATCGTTACGAGCGCATCGGCGGCCTGCTGTGGTTCGGCATTCCGAATTTCAAACTCGATAAATCCGTCTTGGACACGCGCCAACGCGCGCTCGAAGGGATGGGCGTGGAGTTCCGTCTGGGCGTGGAGATCGGTCGCGACGTGTCGATCGATACCTTGCTCGCCGATTACGACGCGGTCTTCCTCGGCTTGGGCAGCTATCGCTACACCGACGGCGGCTTGCCCGGACAAACCTTGCGCAACGTGCTGCCGGCGCTGCCGTTCCTGGTGCAGAACGGCCGCATCGTGAGCGGCGAGGGCGATGTCGAAGGCCGACCCATCGCGGGTTGGGAGGATCGCGTCGAGGTGCCCGACCTGCGCGGTAAGCGCGTGGTGGTGTTGGGCGGCGGCGATACCGGCATGGACTGCGTGCGCAGCGCCGTCCGCTTGGGCGCGGCCGAGGTGAGCTGCGTGTATCGCCGCGACGAAGCGAACATGCCCGGTTCGGCGCGCGAAGTGGCGAATGCGCGCGAAGAAGGCGTGAAGTTCTTGTTCCAGCGCGCGCCGCTCGAATTGCTGGACGACGGCGACGGCCGCGTGCGCGCCGTGCGCGTGGTCGAAACCCGACTCGGCGCGCCCGATGCCCGCGGTCGTCAGCGCCCGGAACCGGTGCCCGGCAGCGAAACCGAACTGTCCGCCGACGTGGCGATCATCGCCTTCGGTTTCCAGCCCGATCCACCCGCGTGGCTCGCCGCGCACGGCGTCGCGCTGCACGACGACGGCCGCGTGAAGATCGTGCCGGCACCCCCGCCGCATCATGTAGTGCGGATCGATCCGGCGAATCCGCTGTATCCGTATCAGACGACGAACCCGAGACTGTTCGCCGGCGGCGACGGCGTGCGTGGCGCGGATTTGGTGGTCACCGCGGTGCAAGAAGGCCGCGACGCCGCGGCGAGCATCGTGCGCTATCTCGGCGCGGCGGCGACCGCATAAACGACGACGCCCGCTTCGAGAGCGGGCGTCGTGCGATCGCGGAATGCGTTGTCGCGGTGTTCGACCGCGGCGATTACGCGGTGAAGGCGCTGCTCGCCACGTCGTACCACTGCGAGCAGACGCGCTGCTGCTTCTCGACGACGCCGAACGAGGCGCTCCACAGTTTGCCGGCCGGAGTTTTGACCGGGGATTCCATGTACGCGTCGCCGACGCGCATCGCGCTCACGCACAGGCGCAGGCGTTTGGGCGCGACATCGCCTTGCAACAGGAATTCGAATGCGCTATCGACCGACGCGCCCGGCGCCAGTTCCAGCGCGACCGGCGTCGGCGGCGAGGTGATGTCGATGTCGGTCGGCAGCGCTTCGACGGCGTATTCGAGGGTGATGTCTTCGCCCTCGACGCGCATGCGCGGGATGCCGACGGCGCCGAGCTTGTGCAGCTCGGCGGCGAGCGAGTTGGCGTCGCCGCGGTCGAACACCGCGAGCGCCGTGTCGCCGCTATTGCGCAGGGTGTAGCGCACCGCGACGATCCGGCTCGCAGAGGCGTAGTCGAATCGAGCGGAGAGCTCGAGGCCGAGCGACGCGTTCGCCGTGGTGCTGGTGGCGACCGCCGCTGCTTCTGACGATGTCATACGAGGCTCCGAAGAATGGGTGGATTTGACCTCTCCGCACGCGCTGAGCGCGCAGAGTGCGCAAAGCATCGGGCCGAGAGCGGCGACGCGCCGTACGTGCGGGACGACGCGTCTCGCCGAGTTCATCGCCTCTGACCGCCCGCGCTCGCGGCTTCGGGTTCGGGCTGCGGAGCCACGGCGGTCGGCTGCTTGGGCGCGGTGCGTTCGGCGGCCGCCGCACCGTCCTGCTGGAACTGCTGTCCGGCCGGGCTATTGCGCAAGTCGGTCTGCGCGGCGTTCAGCGCCTCGCGATTACCGGTCTGCGCGGCGTTGATCATGCGATCGAGGCTGGCGTCGCCGGTGTTGGCTGGCGTGGCGCTGTCGGGCGAGCCCAGGCCGCCGGTCCAGGCGTTGGGACCGGTGGTGGTGAAGTTGTAGCTGGGACGCAGCGGCAGGCCCATTTCTCCGCGCAGACCGTTTTCGGTCAGTGCGGTGGGGTTGGTGGTGGTGGCGCCGGTGCCGCCGGGGAAGTTGAAGCTCAGGCCGGTGTTGTTCAAACCGACCGCCTGCATCTCGCGGTTGTTGGTGCCGTTGTCGATCGTGCCGGGGGCGTTGTGGGTGCCCTGCTGGCGGGTACCGGTCATGTGGTTATAGGCGTGCGACATCTCGTGGTACAGCACCACGACCGAATTGGGGAAGCGGTCGTCGTGGTTCGACGGATTGAACGCGATGCTGGAATTGGTGCCGGTACCGGGGACGACCGACGTGGTGCCGTCGGGCGCGGTGACGGTCTGCAGGAAATTGCCGCCGCCCGCCGCCGTCGCGCCGCCGTTGCGAACGTTCGGCAATTCGGCGATGGTCAGGCTATTCCCGCTGGCATCGAGCTGCGCCAGCATCTGCCGGCCGTCCGGCGAGGAGCGCAGCATTTCGATATCGGCGTTGATGCGCTGCTGGAATTCCGGCGAACCGGTGACGGTGACGCTGCTGCCCAGCGCAGTCGTCATGTCGACGTTGGTGACCGTGTTCTTGGCGCCCTTGGCCGCGGTCATGGTGTCGTCGGCGGTTTGGCCGTACACCACGTCGTTGCCGGATTTGTTGTCGACGTTGTCCTTGCCGGCGCCGGTGTAGACGCGGTCGTTGCCTTTATCGCCGCGCAGGGTGTCGTCGCCCAGGCCGCCGCTCAACACGTCGTTACCGGTGCCGCCTTCCAACACGTCGTTGCCGGCGCCGCCTTCGATGTAATCGCGGCCTTTGCCGCCGCGCAGGGTGTCGTTGCCGTCGCCGCCATAGACCACGTCGTGGCCGCTACCGGCGTCGATGGTGTCGTTGCCCGCGCCGCCGAAGACGTCGTCGCGTCCGGCGCCGGTGTTGATGATGTCGTTGCCGGCGCCGCCGTCGACGCGGTCGCGGCCCTTGCCGGTGGTGATGGTGTCGTCGCCGGCGCCACCGTAGACGTCCATGTTGACGCTGACGTTGGCGGCGCGGACGACGTCGTTGCCGTCGCCGCTGCGCACACCCAACTCCTGACCGGGGGCGAGTTTGATGTGGTATTTCTGACCGTTCACGTCGACGTCGAGCGAGCCGTCTTTACGCTGCGAGACATCGACCGTGTCGTTGCCGGCGCCGGTGTTGATCACCACCATGTCGCCGTACTGCATCTGATTGGTCGGCGTGCCGGCGAACGGACCGCCCGGGGCGGTCGTGGTTTCGCGCGAGATCGACACGTCGCCGTTGCGGAAGAGTTCCTGGGTCGAGCGGGACATGCCGCTGGGCAGCGCCGTGGTCGTGGCCGCCGGAGCGCCGGGCGGCACGGTGGAGCCGTGGATCTCGGTCGGCGGAGCCGGTGCGGGAGCCGGAGTGGCCGAATCGACCGGCGCGGGGGTGCTGCTGGGAGTTTCGTTCGCCATGACGCGGATCCTTTATCGCTGAAGTGGGGCCTTGCGGCCGTGCATTTCCGGCACCGCTATCGCGGCCCGGACGCCAGAGGCGGACCATAACTCACCGGCCTTCGGGTTGTCGATGCATCCGACGACCGTCGGTCGGCGCGACGCGCTTGGACACAGTCTCGCGAGGCTCGGGCGACTCGCTCTCGTTACGCCCTGATGCGAAACAACGCAAGACTCGCCCGGAGCAGGCCATCGCGGCCACAGCGCGGGTTGAGACGGCCTGATCGAGACAACCTGATCGAGACGGCGCTTCGCTCGCGCCGACGGCCGGCGAACACCGGCCGTCTGGGATGGCATCAAGGTTGAACGGCTATCCGCGGCCAGCGCGCGAGGCTCCCAACATCGAACGCGCGCGTGCGGACGGCGATCGGCGATGGCGCGACCGGCACGAACGCCGGCATCGTGTCGCAGCGATAGGCCTCGACTTCGTTCACGCGCACATGCACCGTCTGGTGGTCCGGGCCGCTGAGGCCCACGATGCGCAGATTCGACATCTGCGTCCGCGGGAACCAGTGTTCGCGAACGGTCTGGCGATTGTCGCGCACCCGTTCGATCGTGCTCCACTGCGCGCCGTCGAAATACTCCAGATCGTAGTCGCGCATGTCCCAACCCGCCGTGGTGTAGACGAGCACCTGATCGACCAACGCGGGCGTCGCGAGCGCGAAGCTCAGGCTGGCGGGCAGGGCGGGCGTGGTGGCGGTCTCGCGCGCGTTCGACCAACTGTAGGCCTCGCCCAGCGACGTGTTGCGGTTGCCGTCGTTGGTGCGCGCCGGGCTGTAGCCGGAGTATGTGCTGCTCGCGCTGGCAGACGCGGTGCGCAGCAGGTTTTGCGTGCCGCAAGCGCTCGGCGGCGGCGGGCCGAACCGGCGATGGTCGTACGCGGCCGTGGTGCGTTGATCGAGCAGCCAATCCGACAGCAGCGGATCGTTGCGTTGGTCCGCGGTGATCAGGTTCGTCAGGCGATACGGGCCGTTGCGTCGATTCGCGAAAATATCCGCGCCCTCGAACCGCAAGATCGCGCGGTTGGCGCCGACGACCACATCGCGGGTCAACGCGGTGCCGGCGACCGTTTCGCCCGAGGCGTTCACCAATGTGCCCGCGATCAATGCGGCGCCCGCATAGTTCGACTGGATGTCGATCGGAATCTCGAGCGCGGCCAGTTCTTCCGGGCCTGTCGGCGAGGGCACTGCGTTCTCGGCGCCGACGCCGACGACGGCCAGCGTGCGACGGCCGATCTGCACCGATTCGCTGCCGCCGCGTTCGAAGGGTTGGCCGGTCGCATTGGTGCCTTCGACGAACCAGGCGACCTCGGCGATGCCCGGGGCGTTCGGTACGGAATACTGGCCGACGAAACTGCCGTCGGGCTGACGGGCGAGGGCGATCTGATCGATGCCGCCGTCCGCGCGCAAGATGTTCGCCTGCCCCGTGCCGCTGAAGATCGCGCCGTTCGGCGCGAGCCGGATCGTGGCCTGGGTGTTCGCCAAGAGGAAGGGAAAGTCGTTGGCGAGCGCGAATCCCACATCGCTGGCGAACACGACATTCGTCTCCAGAGTGCCGCCGACGCCCGCATCCGCACCGGCATCCACGATCATCCGCCAACGCCCGGGCCGCGGCGCCGGGAATTGATAACTCGCGCCGCTCGCATCGCTTTCGTAGAGCACCAATTCGGGAATAGGCTCATCGAGCAGCGGCTCGCCGGGAAGCGCCTCGCCGTCGTAGATGCTCGCGGCGTATTCCGGATCGAAGACCTGTCCGCTGGGGTCGATCAGCACGACCCGACCGCTGCCGCTGGTCCACTGCGCCGAGAACACGGTCGGACTGCCATCGACCCAGATCGAGCGCTCGGTCCGCTGCGCTGCGGTCCATGGGCTGCGATCGGTGCGGCTGCGTTGGTTGAATTCGATGGTGTCGGTCGACAATGCGGGCGCCAGCGACGCGGTTTTCGCGAGCGACGGAAAGCCGACGAGGGGACGCCACGTCGGGAAAAGATCGCAATATCTGCGGCTGCGCGACACCAGCACCGGCTCCACGCACTGGTCGTACGCTTCGGCGCTGCGGGCGCCCTTATTCCAACTGAAGTAATCCCGTTTGCCCGGTGAGGCCACCTTGCTGACCATGTGCGCTTCGTGGGTCACGAAGCGATCGGTCAAACCGGGCATGCCGGTCGAGCTGTAGGTTTGTGCGAGCGCGTCGTCCGACCCCGGGATGAGTAAGCCGGTAACGAAGCCGAATCGAGTGCGGAACGAAAAGTCCGGTGTGGATAGGCTAAAACAAAAACGACGCCCGAATATCCCGAAACAAACCGATTTTTTCTTAAACATCGGCGCATCGCCGCCGATGTTGTGGTACGTAATGCCAGGGCGTTGTCTGTGCGTGACGTTGAACAACAACATGCCGGGTTTGGACATTTCGCACACGGCAGGTTGACGCAGTCCGCACATCAATGCCGGCAGATTCGGGACGCCTAGATGCGGCGAACCGAAAGTGAACAATTCTGAGACATCGTGGCGGTAGAGCGTACTCTCCACATAGGTGCGCGAGACCAGACCGCCCATGCTGTGCCCGAACAAGATGACTTGCGGTTGCCCGGTAACATCGCGCGCTTCGTCAATCGCCCAGCGGACATTTTGCGCGTTGACCCGCAGAGGAGGTGTGTATAGAAGGCCTGTTTCAATGCTCGCGTAGATGCCTCGGTAGCCTTGCTTCTGCAATTCGCCATCGACCGGATTGAAACGAGCGTTGGTGTCGGTCCAACCCGTCGCATAAACGATCGGGTTACGGTCGTAGCAGACGATCGTCGGAATCAATACGCTTCCGCTGCCCGCTACGGTCCTTGTGTACGTGCGTTGCTGAAACGCCGCGCTGCCGCAGGTGAGCCCCGCGCGGCTGGCGCGTGCCGTGTACGTGCCAGCGGGAACATTGTTGAAGAAGTAGTTGCCGTTGGCGTCCGTGGTCAAGCGACGACCACCGCCGATGTCCACGGTCACATTGCGCAATGGCGTGTTTTCATCGCCCCGAAAAAGAACGACTTGGCCGGCGATACCAGCGGTCTGCGATGTCGCGCTGCAGATTTCCAATTCGTTGACCCGCACGTAATCGGGATTAAAAGCGGGGCCTCTGAAACCGACCAAGCGCAGGGCCGACAGAGTGACTTGCGGAAAGTCCAGCGTGCGCACGACTTGCGTATTGCCGCGCACCTGCAGCAGCAGAAACCATCCGCCGCCGTTGGAGTACTGCAGATCGAAATCGCGAATCTCCCAGCCCAAGGAGGTGTACAGCACGACTCGATTGACCGGCGCGGCCTGCGGGAGCGTAATGGTGAGCGTGGCCGGCAATGGGGGCGTCGCCGCGTTCGCCCAACTGAAGTTTCCGCCCACGGAGGTGTTGCGATCGCCGTCGTTGGTACGTGCGGGGCTGTAGCCTGCGAACGTGGAACTGGCCGTGGCCACAGGACCCGCGACCGAAAGATTTTGCGTGGCGCATTGGGCATGCGCCTGCAGCGCGAACCCCGATCCGAGGCCCAGAATGAGCAGTGGAACGAACGTCGTTCGCTGCCGAGGCCGCCGCAATTGGCGGGAAGCCGAACGAGAAAAAAGACGAGAAACGAGACGAGAAACGATGCGCATGGGGCGGTCCTCCTGACGTCAGCTCAGAATTCGACTTACGGCCGCGGCGAACCGCGAACGACGATGAGAGCCCCCTGCATTTCAGCTTCATGCCATGCGGCGTGCGGTCGTTCGCGCCAAAGCGGAACCGATCGAAATCGCCGATGCGCCGACTCTAGCACATGGTGCGTAGACCGATGTGAGCTGCGAACGTGCGGCGCGCGTATCCGCGGCCCGCATAGATCGGGCGAATCGAACCGGCGATCGTCATCGATTAAAGAGAAAGCTGAATGCGCTTCGTTGCGCATTCAGCGACGCGATTTCGACTCGATGGCGGGTTACGCCTCCCTGCCGTTCGATCGATGCCTCAGCGCCCCGGCCCCACGTCGATGAAACGTAGGAATTCGTTGCGGGTGCGGGCGTCTTCGCGAAAGTTGCCGAGCATCTTCGAGGTGACCATGCTCACGCCGCGTTTGTGGATGCCGCGGGTGGTCATGCATTCGTGCGCGGCTTCGATCACCACGCCCACGCCGCGCGGTTGCAGCGCCTGTTCGATGCAGCGCGCGATCTGCGCGGTCATTTTTTCTTGCACCTGGAAGCGACGCGCGTAAGCGTCGACCACGCGCGCGAGTTTGCTGATCCCGACCACGCGACCGCTCGGCAGATAACCGACGTGGGCTTTGCCGATGATCGGCGCCATGTGGTGTTCGCAATGGCTTTCGAACGGGATGTCGCGCAGCACGACCATTTCGTCGTAGCCCTCCACTTCCTCGAAGGTGCGTTTGAGGTACTCCTCGGGGTCGGTCGCGTAGCCGCTGAACCAGTCGCCGTAGGCTTTGACCACGCGCTTGGGCGTGTCCAGCAGGCCTTCGCGCGTCGGGTCGTCGCCGGCCCAGCGCAGCAGCGTGCGGATCGCGTCCTCGGCTTGCGTACGGCTCACGCCGTATCGTGCGTCTTCGCCGCTTCCTGCGCGGTCGTCCTCTTCATGAGCGTCTGCGGAACACATGCGGCATCTCCGGCGGCGTTAGGGGGCGGGCATCGTAACGCGATCCGCGCGGATCGCGTTCGGAACACTACGTCGCGGACGGCGTTTTGGATGCAGCCGCCACGGATGCGAGCCCCGTGGCTCGCAATCGCGCCAACAGGCCCGAATCGCGCTGGGTGCGGCGCGCCAAGGCGCGATGCACCGCGGCCGGTTCGGCCCAGAGCAGCACCTGTCGACGGGCGCGGGTCAGCGCGGTGTAGAGCAACTCGCGGCCGAGCGCGCGCGAATCGGCGCCGGGCAGCAGCAGGACGACGGCGTCGAACTCCGACCCCTGCGCCTTGTGTACGGTGGTGGCGAACGCGCTGGCGTGCGCGGGAAGTTGGCCGGGACGCCAGCTCCGCCAACGGCCGTCGCACAGGAACCACGCGGCCAATTCGCCGCGCGATTCGTCTCGCCTGTCGCGCCACAGCACACCGACATCGCCGTTGTAGAGCCCGTGACGCGGGCTGTTTTCGCCGATGGCGATCAAGCGCCCGTGGAAATTCGTTTCGCGGGCGCCCAGTTCGTTCGCGCACCAGGCGTTCCAGAACTCGGCGCCGAACGGTCCGCGACGCACGGCGGTGAGCAGACGCATGCGTTCGGCCGCGCGCAATGCGGCGGCGGGGTCCTCGGCGTCGCGCACCGCGACGAACGCCGGCAACACCGTCTCGCGCAGCCAACTCGTCAACGCGGCGCCGTCGCCGTGGCGCCAACGCAGATCGGGGTCGTGCTCGTGTTCCAGCAGCGCGAGGGCGGCGGCATCGTCGCCGCGCTGCACCGCATCGGTCAGCGCGCGCAGACGTTCGGCGCCGGCTTGGCGCCAGCCGCGCAGCAGATGCACGCGGCAGCCGAACAAGGGCGCGTCGTCGTTCGCGAGGCTGTCCTCGGTTACGCATGCGTTGTTCGGATCGTGCGTCAGCATCGCGACGCGGTCTTCGATACTCAATGCGCGCGCCGCGAACGCCGCATCCGTGGGCGGCAGCGTGCGGCCATCGCCGCCGGCCGCGCACAGCGCGCCCAGCACGTCGCCCGCTTCCACCGCCGGCAGTTGGTCGGGATCGCCGATCAGCACCAGCCGCGCCTGCGGCGCCACCGCATCCACCAATTTCGCCATCAGCGGCAAATCGACCATCGAGGCTTCGTCCACCACGATCAGATCGAACGGCAGCGGTCGCGCGGCGTGATGGCGGAACGCCACGCTGTCCGGTCGCCAGCCGAGCAACCGATGCAGGGTTTGCGCGCTGCGCGGGATCGCGTCGGCGACGGCGGCATCGAGCCGGCCGTTGTCGAGATCGGCGCGCACCACGGCGTCGATCGCGTCGGCGAGCCGCACCGCGGCGCGTCCGGTGGGCGCGGCCAGCGCGATCCGCGGCGACACCACGCCCGTCGCGTGCGCGACCGCGATCTGTGCGGCGAGCAAGCGCGCGACCGTGGTGGTTTTGCCGGTGCCCGGGCCGCCGGTGAGCAGCAACAAACGTCGGCGCAGGGCCATCGCCGCCGCCAAGGCTTGCCGGTCGATGTCGTGCGATGTCGCGGACGTCGGGAATAGACGATGCAACACGCCGCGTGCGTGTTCGTCGTCGATGCCGCCATCGTTGGCGTCGATCTGCGCGGCTCGGGTGCGCAGTTGCGAGGCGAGGCGTTGTTCGTAACGGGCGTAGCGCAACAACGCCACGCGGCCATCGCGAACGCACAGCAAGGCATCCCCGGGCGCATCGGGATCGGCGGTCGCGACCGGGCTGGCGGCGAGCGCGGAGGCCCACATCGCGATGTCCGGCAGCTCCACGCGCGCATCCAGCGCGTCGAGCAAGGCATCGGTGCGATCCAGCGCGAAACCGCTGTGACCCAGCGCGACCGCGCGCATCGCCAACGCGCCGGCCAATGCTGTCGCTTCGTCGGCGTGCAGGCGTTCGCGCAACAGGCGCGCGAACGCGAGATCGATCGTGCGCAAGGCGCCGTCGTCGGTCAGCCGCCGCAGCGCCAGTGCGGCGATCTCGTTCGTACCGTGATCGGTCGTCGCGCTCATATCGTGCGTTCCGCTGTCAGCGCGGTGATCAGCGCATCCGCATCGGCGCCGTCGAAAAACGCATCGAGCGCGGCGATCGTCGTTGCGGGCACGGGGTCGACATGCACGCCGTAGGCCGAATGTTCGTGCGATGCGAGTTCGTTCGATTCGATGTCGCTCAGGTCGATGCCGCGCATGAACAGATACACCGCGCCGCCCAGATCGCGTCGTTCGTCGTAGGCCGCGCCGCGTCGCAATCGCAGCCAACGGCGCAACGCGACCAGATAGATCAGATATTGCAGATCGTAGTCGTGCTGAACCACGGCGCGCCGCAGCGAGGCGGCGTCGTACGCCGGCAGACGATTGGTTTTGTAGTCCAGCACATGATGCCGGCCGCGGGCGTCGCGATAAACAAGATCGATATAGCCGTGCATGAAGCCGTCGAGCCCACCCGCGAGATGCCGCTGCGCCCATGGATAGCCCAGTGCGGTGAGCAGCCGCGACAGTGCGTCCAAACGCGCATCGCGCAAACGAAAGTGGAACGGCAATTCGCGCACGCACTGCGCGGGCGTCAATGCGCATAGGCGAACGCCGCCGGGCAACGGTGCATTGAGCGCGCGCGCGACCAGCCGCGAAGTTTGCGCGACGTGCGCGGGCGTCGCCGCGATGCCTTGATGCCGCAACGCGCGTTCCACCGTTGCGCGCTGCGATGGCGGACACGTCTCTTCGCCGAACAGATCCGGCGGCAGCGCCAAGCGCCACGCGGCGGCATCGGCGGATTCCAAGACCTCATGCACCGCGTTGCCGAACGCGGTGCCGCCGAGCGTCGTCGCGTCGTCGGCGAGCGCGGGCGCGGTTTCGTCGTCCGCGCCGGGGCGCACGAAGGGCTCGGCGCCGCGCGCGTGCAGCGCGGAAAAACTGTGCAAGCGCAGGTCCGGCCCGAAGCGGTGCTGCGGAATGCGCGTCGGTGGCGTCGGCGCAGTGCGCTCGATGTCGCGCGCGCGTCGCATCGGTCGCAGCGCGGCGGGGTCGTAATCGCGCACCACGATGTTGCCGTCGGAACTCGCAGCGAGTTTACGGATCCGCGCGTCCATGCCGGCGTAGTCGAGCGCGTCTTTCACGCGGCCCGTCGGCGCGCCGTCGTGCAGCAAATGATGCAGCGCGGCGCGCTCGGTGCTGCGGTTGCGGCTCCACACGATATGCAATGCGTAGCGCGCGCGGGTCAGCGCGACGTAGAGATGTCGCTGCGCTTCGGCGCGCTCTTCGCGCGCCGCGGCTTCGAGCAAGGCATCCAGATCATTCGGCACCAGATGCGTCTTGTGATGCCAGACCCGTGCGGATTGACCGGCGAAGCGGACATCGTCGTCGCTCAGCCCGCGATCCGGCCGTTCGCTCTGATACGCGAGAAACGGCAATACCACCACGCCGTATTCCAAACCCTTGCTGCGATGGATGGTGGCGATCTGTACCGCGCCCGCATCCGATTCCAAACGCAATTGCCGGGTTTCGTCGGCGCGCGCGGCGGACGCGCGTTGGCGCGCGAACCACAAGCGTTGTTCGTTGGCGCCGTGACGTTGCGCGGATTCGGCCTGCAGCAATTCGATCAGATGCAACGCGTCGGTGAGCCGGCGCGCGCCGCCGGTTTCGCTGAGCCAACGTTGTGCGGCCTCGGACACGAACGGCAGCAATGCCGGCAACGGACCGCGCGCGCGCCACAGGTCCGCGGCGGCTTCGAAACGTGCGGCTTGCGCGTCCCAGGCGTCGCCGTCGTCGTCGAGCGCGCGCAATGCGGCGGCATCGAAACCGAGCAGACGCGTCGCCAAGGCCGCGCGCACGCGCGCCGCATCGTTCGGCTCGGCCAGCGCAGCGAGCAAGGCATCGAGATCGTCCGCCGCTTCGCCCGCGAACACGCTGGCGGTGGACAGCGCGGCGGCGGCCACGCCTGCTGCGGTCAAGGCGCGTTGCATCAGCGCGGCTTGATCGTGCGTTTGAACCAGCACTGCGATGTCGCTGGGGCGCACTGCGCGCCGCGTGTCCGTATCGCGCAGTGTGCCGCGCGCCAGCAGATCGACGATGGCATCGACCGCCGCTGCGCTCATCAGCGCGTATTCCTGCTCCTTCACCCGCAGCCCTTTGCTTTTCGGGTCGGGGTTCTCCGGCAACCAATGCACGGTCATCGACGGCACGGCCGCGTCGTCGAGCCGCAAGTCGTCGTCGCGCGCGTTCGAGGCCGCGCGCAGCGTATGGAAGTCGATGCCGTCTTTCGCGAACGGCAAAACGTGCTGCCGAAACACGGTGTCGATCGCGCGCAGCACGCCGGGCGTGGAGCGGTAGTTGGCGTCGAGACTGGAGAGGCCGGACGCCGTGCCGCGCTTCGCTGAGCCCTCGTTCGCGATGTCGTCGTTGGTCGTGTCGCTGCGCGCATCGCTCGGCTCGCCGTTCGGCGCATCGCCGGCATGACGCAGGATGTAGCGTTTCGCATCCAAATACGTATCGGGATCGCCGCCGCGGAAGCGATAGATCGCTTGCTTGGGATCGCCGATCAGACATAACCAGCGTTTTTCCGGGTCGGTGTGTTCGTAGACATGACGGAAGATGTCCCACTGCCGTCCGTCGGTGTCTTGGAACTCGTCGATCAACAGCGCCGGCCAGCGCGCGCCGAGCGCTCCGGCGAACGCCGGTTGCGCGCTGGCGCGCCACACGTCTTCGATCGCGCGGTCTTGATCGCTCAAGCCGCGTAGCGCCATCGCCGCGTCGTATCGCGCCCGCGCCGCGTCGCGCAGCGCATGCAAACGCGCGGCGCTGTCGGATTCGTCGGCGGCGGGCAGCAGCGCGCGTGCGGGGTCGCACAGCTTCGGCAAATCGCCGGCCAGCGCATCGGGCTGCGACCACAGTGCGACCAACCACGCATGCGCCTCGGCGTCGCCGTGCGCCGAGGCGCGCCACACATCGGCGGCGACATCGCTCCAAATCTCGCTTGCGTCGTCCACGACCGCGCGCGGCGCCAGCAGACCCGCGCGGAAGCCGAATTCGCGCAGCGCGCGATGGCAGAAGCCGTGGATGGTGGAGATCGCCGCTTCGTCGAGCTGCAGCACCGCCGCCGCGATCCGCGCGCGCACGCGTTCCGCGCCGTGCAGCGCCACCGCGCGCGCCAGCACCGCGCGCGTCGCTTGGGTTTCGCCGTCGTTCTCGCTTTCGTCATCGCGTGCGTGCAAGCGCTGCGCCAGACGCAGGCGGCGGCGCAGGCGCTCGCGCAATTCCTCGGTCGCGGCGCGCGTGAAGGTGACGATCAACAGATTCGGCAGCGGATCGCCGTATTCCAGCAGGCGCCGCAACACCAGCGTCGCCAACGCGAAGGTTTTACCGGTGCCGGCGCTGGCTTCGATCAGACGCAAGCCGGTGAGCGGCCAGCGCAAAGCGCCGTCGTCGCGGTCGTCGGCGCGTTCGGCGTTGCGTTCGGCGTTGCGCTCGGCCGTGCGTTCGTTTGCGGCGCTCATTCGCTCGGCTCCGTCGCCGCGAACACCTGCGTCGCCACCGTGCGGAAACGTTCCGCCACCGTGTCGTCGAATGCGCCGAACCAGCCGTGCGGGCGAAACGCGAGCGCGATCCACACGTCGTCGGCATCGCCGCCGAAATCGCCGTAGGGATCGAACGCGGCTCGCGCGGTGGCCCATGCGGCCTGCGGCTCTTTCTTGATCAGCGCTTCGGCATAAGCGAATGAGGTTTTCGGCGCGAACGGCAGCGGTGCGTGTTGGCCGTCGCGCCACAGCGCCAGCAGCGTCGCCAAACGTGCGTGCGCGGTGTCGCGATCGATCCCGCGCCAGACGCAGCGTTCGATCGGATACGGGTCGGCCTCTTCGCTTTCGCCGCGTTTTTTCGATGTTTCGCGCTTGCCTTCGCCGATCAGCACCGTGGTCGCGTTTTCGCCCAGCGCGCTCGCGAGCAGCAGATGATCGAGCCCCGCGCGGAGTCGGCGTTTCGCATCCAGCCGGCCGGCGGTGGCGATCGCGCGCGTGTCGCCGTCCACGTCGTCGAATGCGAAGGCGATGCCGAGCGGCGCATCGTCGCCGTGCGCCGTCACGGTGCGCAGCGCGGCGCCGCTACGCGTTTCGGCGCGCGCAGCGAGCAAGCGTTTCGCGACTTCGCTCGCGACCTCGCACAGCGTGTCGCCATCGCGGCCCGGGGGCAGCAGCGTGCGCGCCGCGAGATGCGTGCGGGCATCGCCGACGACGCTGTCGATCTCGTCGTCGTCGGACATCGCATCGTCGAGCAAGGCGGCGATGGCGTGGTAGCGGACGAGTCCGTTCTCGCCCAGCGGCTCGCGATCGCGTTCGGCGTCTTCCGCCTCCGGCAGACGCACGCCGAGACAACGCTGCAGCCACCATTGCGCGGGATTGCGGAAAAAGCGTTGCAGCGCGTCGCGATCCGGCGGTTCGAGCGCACGTTCCTTTCCGTCGGATTCCTCGTCGTTCGCGCGCGTATCGAAGTCCGCCGCCACGAACGGCGCGGGCAGCCGTCGCTCGTCCGTCGGCGGCAACCGCCATTCGTCGCGATACGACCAACGCCGAGGATCGAGCCCGTCGCCATCGTCGGCCACGCCGAACGCGCGCGGCGAGAACGGCTGCAGTGGATGTTCGATCGTCAGCGCGCGACGTGCGTCCGCATCATGCATCGTCTCCACCGCATCCAACAATTCGCCGATCAACGCCGAGGGTTCGCGCACGCTGCCGTCGCGCGCATCGCGGCCGCCGTAACTCAGATGGAACGCCTCGCCAGCGGCGCACAACAATTGCAGAAACAAAAAGCGGTCGTCGTCGCGCACCGAGCGGTCGCCGGGATAGCGCGGTGCGCGGCCTTGCACGGCGTCGATCAAACGGTTCACGTCGTTCGCCGGTTCGCGGCGCGGGTAGGCGTCGGCGTCCATGCCCAGCAAACACACCACGCGGAACGGCACCGTGCGCAGCGGCACCATGCCGGCGAAGGTCACGCCGCCCGATAACCACGGTTGATGCGGCGAGGGCTGCGCCAGCGCATCGTGCAAATGGCGACGCACTAACGCGGCGGGCAGCGACGGCGTTGATGCGGCGCCAGCGTTTTCGGCAAGCTCGGCGAAGGCGGCCAGCGCATCCAACACGCGACGACGCGCGGCGGCTTCGTCGGGGTCGTCGGCTTCGGGCGCGAGCAGCGCGAGAAATTCCGCGGCGAGGCGTTGTTGCCACGCGGCCGGCGCATGCGCATTGCGCATCCACAGCGACAGCGCGCGCAAACGCGCATGGACCGCCAGCGCCGCGTCGAGCGTGGCCGCATCGCCGCCTTCCAGTTCGGCATAAGGCGCGAATGCGCCGTCGCCGCCATGTTCGTCGCGTCCCAAGGTGATCGCATCGTCGCCCGCGGCGTAACCGGCGAGCAAACGATCGAACCCGAACGCGAAACTGTAGTCGCGCCAGCGGCCCACGCCCGCATGTTCGCGCGCGTCTTCGTCTTCGCCCCAGCGCACGCCCGCGGCCTCGAACCACCCGTGCAAGCGCTCTAACGCATCGGCGTCCAAGCCGTGCGCGCGTGCCACTGCGGGGATCGCCAACAGATCGTGGAATGCGCTGGCGCGCAGCGGCGCATCGGCTAAATCCAGCAGCATGAACAACAATCCGACCAGCGGATGGCTCTGCGCCTGCGGCCGGTCGGCGAGCGAGAACGGAATGTAGCGCGGGTCGTCGATGTCCAAACCGCCGAACACCGCGCGCGCCAGCGGTAAATAATCGGCGATGTTCGGCGCCAGCACCGCGATCTCGCGCGGCTGCAGCGGCGGGTCGAAGCGCAGGCCTTCGCCAAGCGCGTTGTCCAACATCGCGCGCAATCGATCGTGCAGCACTTCCACTTCGCGTAGCCGCGAATGGCAGGCGTGGATGCGCAGCGACTCGTCGTCCGCGCGCCACGGCGCAGGCTGCGGCGCGGCGCGATCCAGCACATCGCGCTGCAGGCGGTGCAATAACGATCCGCTCGGCGGCCGCACGTAGCGTTCGATCTCGCGCTCGGGCAGCACCACGTCGTAGGCGAACAACTGCGCGACGATCTCGCGCCCGCCCGCGCCCCAGGCGCTGAGCAAGGGGTTATCGCGATCGGCATCGGCCAAGGCGGCGGGCAGCGCGGCCAGTCCGTCGCGCCGCAAGCGCTCGCGCAGCGATTCCACATCGCCCCAGTATTCGGCGCTGGGCGAGGGCAGATAGAAATCCAGCGGAATCCACTGCGCGACCACGGCCAACAACAACAGCACATCGGGCGAGACGTGGATGGTGCCGAACGCGAACAGCCGCGACGGCAGACCGGGCGGCGGCGTCGCGATGCGCGTATCGCCGTGTCGGTCGTAGCGCATCAGCCAGTCGCCGATCAGCGTCGCGCGCGGCGCGGTGGTCTCGGGCGCCGCCGCGCGCAAGGCGCGCCACAGCATCGCTTGCCAGTCGTCGCGATCCTCGCCCGCGTCCCACGCGGTCAACCAATCGCGGCGATAGGCTTGGTACTTGTCGAAGGCATCGGCCAAGGCGTCGGCCAAGTCGTAGCGCGCCAACGGCAACGCGTCGCGACGGCCGCTCGCGCTGGCGCGCTGCAGATGCGCGCGCACCGGCGTGGGCAAGGGCCGCAGCGTTTCCAGCAAGGCGTACAGCCGCCAACGCAGGCGTTCGCGTTCCCAGGGCGAGGTCTCGGGTAGCGCGGGATGCGCCGCACGCAACAGCCGCCACACGAATTCCGACGGCGTGATCAGGTCTAGATTCGCGGCGATGCCGTGACGCTCGGCCAAGGTTTGCAGCAGCCAATGGCGCAGGCTCGGCTGCGGAATCAGCACCACCTCCGGTGCGAGGCTGTCGGGATCCTCGGCCGCCGCAAGACGCGCGCCCAGATGCGCCGCCAGACGATCGAGGCGGTTGCTGGAGACGAGATGGAAGCGGGGCGGCGAAGACATCGCCGCCATGATGCCGGAGCGGCGAGGGCTGCGCCCGATCTGCGCAGTCCGAGCGTCCGCGTATCTGGCCGTTCGCGCCCTGCATTGGCGTTTATGCTGACGATTCGCGACGTGACGCCGGGGCCGGGGAGGGCTGCGGCCTGTCGGCATAACGGAGCGGACATCGTGGGATCCGACGCAAGCGCCGATCTCGCGACCCATCAGGACGAGACAGGACACAGGGGAAACAGATGTCGAATTGGTTCGAGGACGAAAACCCGGACGCGCCCGGGAACGAAAAGCGTATTCGCGATAAACCCGTGCGCGACGATATCGGGATTCACGATCCCAACCCACCGTCGGATTCGATCCATCCGGGATTGAAAGACCGGGTCGACCAGGGCCGCGACGACTATCGAAATTGGCTCGACAACGAAAAACGATTGAACGATCAGCGTTCGGGCTTGGACCGCCTTCACGATGGCGACGTGCCGCCGCAGGACGAGCCGGGAGACGAAGATCCCGCGACGCCCGAAGGCTGACTGCGATCGCCGCGGTCGGCGCTCCTCGTGACGAGAGGCGCCGTCGCGACCGCACGCCGTCCGTTCGCCCGTCGCGCACCCGAAACACCGGCGATACCGCCGAACGACGCGCATCCGCGCACCCGCGCACCCGCAACACCACATTCACACCATGCATTCTCACGAGGGGGACACGATGTCAGATTGGTTCGAGGAAGAAGGAAACGACGCCGAGCGCAAGGCGCCGCCGCGTAAGCGCCGAAGCGACGGCGAAGGTCGGATCGAGGCATCCGACGCCGAAACCGGTGGCTTCTTCGATGCGGATGTCGAAGCGTCTGAGGAGGTCGAGGCGTCGGAGGATGGCGGCGAAGACGGCGGCGAGGCGCAGATCGAAGGCAATGCGTCGCGCGATGCGTTTTACGACGGCATGGAAAAGGTGGGCGACGTGGTCGGTACGGGCGTGGCGATCATCGGCGGCGCCACCGCAAGCGCGCCCGGCGCCGCCGTCGGTATCGCTGTCGGCGGTGCCGTCGGCAGCGGCATTCGCGCTGGCGCCATGGTCGGCAAAGTCGTTGGCAACACCCTCGATGCGCTGGCCGATGCCGCAGACGAGAATGCGCACCGCAAGCATCTGAAGTACGACATGAAGCCGATCAACGACAAGAAAGACGAAGAAGCGCTGAAAAGAATCAATAAGGGCATGAAGCCCGGCACCGGCGTCACCAAGTAGCGAGAGACCTCGAAGCGCATCCGGCGACCGCCGGCGCGCTTCGAGGCAAGCGCCGAGACCTTGCTTTCGGCGGTTTCGAGGATCGCGAACGAGGCCCAAAAAAGAAGCGCCCCATGCGGGGCGCTTCTTTTTTTACGCGATGTCGCCGAGGCGAGGATCAGTACTTCTTCTCGACGTTGAGCAGGAGCCCGTGGTCGGTATCGTCGCCGCCGACTTGGCCGCGATACTCGACGCGGAAGGACCAGTCGCTGTCGGTGTCGAACAGCGCGCCCAGACCGATCACGAAGCGGTTGTTGTCCAAGCCGGTCACGTCGGTGCGGTAGGTCTGCCCGATCAGATCGGCGTAGCGCAACACCGCTTCGGCCTCGTTCTTGAAGTCGTGCTGGTACTCGGCCCGGAACTGCGGCGAGAAGCTGCCCCAGCTCGTCTGCGTGCGGTAGTCGATGCGCAGACCCAGCGTGCCGGTGGTGGTGTCCACGTCCATCGCTTCGTAGCGCAGCGCGAACAGCGGGTCGCCGGTCTCGACGTAGGCATCGAGCGTGGCGCGCGCGATGTCCAGGCGGCCGTACGGGGTGAAGCCCCACGCGTCGCGACCCAGATCGGCGCCGGCCGAGAGCGAGGCGAACCACTGGCTGCCGTCGCGGCTACCGCGGACGCGGTTGCCGGTGAGGGCGACCGTGCGACGCAGATCGAAGTCCAGGCTCTGATACCCGAACAGACCGTCGATGAAGAACGCGCCGCCCGGTTTGAAGCTGCCGTACAGCGCGCCGGTGAGGGCGGTGCCGTCGGAGCGGGCGCCGTTGTCGCCGATCTCGCTGCTGTCGCGACCGTAGCCGAAGCCGCCGCCGAAGGCGAAGCGCGGGCTGAAGCGGTAATCGAGGCCGATGCTGACGCCGTCGGTTTCGAAGTCCACATCGCTGCTGCCGCCGCGACCGTCGATGTTGCCGGAACGGATCGCGCCGCCGACCCAGGCGCCGAAGGCGTGGCCGCCGTCGTTGCCGTTCGCCGCCGCGTTACGGGTGCCCGCCATCGACTCGACATCGCCCGCCGCGCCCGTCGTCCCGCGTTCGCAGGGCTGACCGGGGATGCGACCGACTTGTTCGAGGCAGCGCTCGTTGCTCTGGAAGCTCAGGTTGTAGGCCATGCCGCCGTCGCGCGCGTCGCTGCCGTGCAGATTCTCCAAGCGCTGCTGGAAGTTGTTGATCTGCGTGGTGGCGAAGCGGCGGGTCGATTCGACCTGCGCGTTGAGCAGGCCGCGGACATCCGGGTCGCGGGTCGGATCGGGGCGTTCGACGGCCGTGATCGTGTACGCGCGGGTGCCGGTGAAGCCCAGAGCATCGGTGGCGGTGACGGTGAAGTTGAACGTGCCCGTCGCCGTCGCCGAACCGCTGAAGCGGCCGTTGGTATCCAGCGTGATGCCGGCCGGCAACGCGCCCGCGGTGACCGCGAAGGTGTGCGGCGCGGTGCCGCCCACCGCCGTCAACACGTGGTTGTACGGGATGCCGAAGATGGCGCCCGGCAACGTCGGCGGGTTGATGGTGATGGTCGGCGCCGACACGGCCAGCGTGTAGGCGTTGGTGACCGTGGCGGCGGTGCCGGCGGTGCTGTCGGTGGCGCGGATGCTGAAGCTGAAGTTGCCCGCCACCGTCGGCGTGCCGCTGAGCGCGCCGGTCGCCGCATTGAAGGTCAAGCCGGCCGGCAACGCACCCGAGGCCAAGGCGTAGGTGTACGGCGCGATACCGCCGCTGGCCACGAACGTCTGGCTGTAGGCGGTGCCGCCGGTACCGGCCGGCAACGCGCCGGCCGCGGGCGTCAGCGTGATCGTCGGGACTGCGATGACCAGCGTGTAGTTGTTGGTCGTCGTGGCCGCGGTGCCGCCGGTGCTGTCGGTGACGGTCACGGTGATCGGGAACGAACCCGACTGCGTCGGCGTGCCGCTGAAGGTCCGCGTCGCCGCGTTGAACGCGATGCCGGTGGGCAACGCGCCGGTCTGCGTGACGGTGTAAGGCGCGATACCGCCCGAAATCGTCAGCGTCTGGCTGTACGCCGTGCCCGCCGTGCCGCCCGGCAGCGTCGCCGGGGTCAGCGCGATCGTCGGAGCCGCCACGACCAATGTATAAGCTTGCGTGCCTACTTGGGCGTTCAAGTCGGAGATAGTTACTATGAAGTTGAAGGTGCCGGAAGTCGTCGCCGTGCCTGACAGTACGCCATCGCTTGTGAGGCTCAGGCCGTTCGGCAACGCGCCGGAGGTGACCGTCATGCTGTACGGCGCGATACCGCCGCTGGCGGTGAGCATCTGGCTGTAGGTTAGGCCTACAGTGGCGCTTGGCAGCGTGGTAGGAGAGGCTGTGACGAGAGCCCCGGGCACGTTGATGACGTAGTCTTGCGTGATCGTGAACGGCGCACCGATGCCGGTGAGTACGGTGTCGATCGCGGTGATACTGATTGGGTAACGGCCTGGGACGCTCGGTATTCCAACCAAAGAATCACCATTGAAGACGATACCCCTAGGTAGCACGCCACTTAAGGAATATCGATATCTGTTAACGGCTCCGGCAGGAGTGGCATAGCTGCCGCTTGCGACAAAGGACTGGTCGTAATTCTGACCGTATGGAATATGCAAAAGGCCTGCTTCTGGCGTCAATTTTAGCGTAGGGGCCGTTACTGCGATATCAATGCGGTGCGTACCTTTTTGACGATTCTTATCGAATACCTCGATGAAAACTCTAAACTCGCCGACCTCGGTTGGGATGCCGGAAAGTCGCCCACTCGGAGATAGGAATACGTTGTTCGGCATGGCGCCGCTCTCATTGCTAAACAAGTACGGAGCGTTGCCACCGTTGGCTCTAAACAAAACATTTATGCTGCCACTGCCGGCTACAGCCGAAATCGAACTTGGGCCTTCAACAGTGACAACTGGTGCCGGCACCTCAATTATATAGTGCTGCGATATCGAGAACGGCTCGCCAACGCCAGTCAATATGGTGTCGGTCGCGGTGACGGTGATGGCAAAGCTACCCGCCTCGGTAGGCCTGCCAGTTAGCTTGTTCCCTTCGAAAATCATACCTGCCGGTAAAACGCCCTTTATCTCGTAACGATGCGGACCATCGCTACCTCCAGCTTGAAAGGTTTGCGAGTACGGCGTGCCGTGAATTGCAAAGAGTGTGCTGGCAGCCGGCAGCATGGTGAGCTTCGGTGCAGTGACGGCGAGACTATAGTTTCGGTTACCGCTTTGGCCATTAGAATCGGTTGCAGTGACCGTAAAGCTGAAGTCGCCCACTGCCTTCGGCTTGCCGCCGAGTATGCCATTGCGTAAAAGAACGATGCCATTCGGCAACGCGCCTGCAGTGATCGTAAAGTCGTATGGTTCAAGGCCGCCTAATGCCGTGAGCGCGTGGAAGAAGTCCTCGCCTGCTCGCGCTTCTTGGAGATCGGTTGGCGATATGGTGACTGTTGGAGTACCGATGATGACCAGCGTGTAGTTATTGGTCGTCGTGGCCGCCGTGCCGCCGGTGCTGTCGGTGACGGTAACGGTGATCGGGAACGTGCCCGATTGCGCCGGCGTGCCGCTGAAGGTGCCGGTCGTCGCATCGAAGCTCAGCCCCGCAGGCAATGTCCCGCTCAATTTGTAGGTGTAGGGAGCGATGCCGCCACTGGCGACGAATGGTGTCGCCGCATAGGCCACACCTATCGTCCCGGCCGGCATCTTCGCTGGCGATAGCGCCAACACTGGCACTGGCACCGCTATCGTCATCGTATACATCTGCTGGATCAACGCCGACGCACCGTCTGTATTGTCGGCCGCGAAGATTCCGAAGGTAAAAGCACCGGCGGTTGTCGGCACTCCCTGCAATACACCGTTTTCGCTGAGACTCAAACCTGGCGGCAGAATGCCGCCGTTTCTGGCCTCGGTGGCATACCACCGATATGGCGCAACGCCGCCTGTCGCCACGAATACCTGAGAATAACTCGTGCCAACGATGCCATCGGCCAACGTGCCAGGGGCAATCGTCAGCGTCGGTGTTGCGATGTCGAGGGAGTAGTATCGGATCGTGTAGCGGTTCTCGGCGTCGGTCAGCCGCAACTGGAACGGGAACTGGCCGGTTTCGAGCGGAATGCCCGACAACGTGGCTGTCGCCGGATCGAATTGCAGGCCATTGGGCAGTGTGCCACCCTCCCATGAGAAGACATAAGGGGCGGTCGCGTTCACGGCGGTGAACTGTTGGGCGTACGCGCCCCCGGCAACTCCCGCAGGCACGGTTGTCGGCGAGATCTCGATCGGCAAACGCCTCAGACGGATTTCGCGGTAAGGGAACGTCGCACTGACGCCATTGGCATCGACGATGCTGAGTGTGAAAAGGTAGTACAAAGACTCCGCCCCTTGGGGCCGTCCGGGAATACCGCTGATCCTGCCATCGGCGGTCAAACTGAGTCCCGGCGGCAAGTCTCCGTTGGTGATCGCGAAGCGGTAAGGCGCTACGCCGTTAAAGCCTTCCAATTGAACAGAGTAAGGGGTCCCCTCGGTCGCCGTCGGCAGGAAGCCCGGATAGACGCTCAAAGTCCGCGGCTCGACGACCAACGTATAACTGCGGCTTCCGCTCGCCGGGCCGAATGGCGTACTGCTGTCGGTCGCGGTAATCGTGATCTCGAAACTACCGGCCACTTCAGGAATGCCCTGCAGGTGACCATAGGTCGTCAATTGCAGACCTGCTGGTAAGGTGCCGGCCGTCAACGCATAGGTGTACGGTTCTTTACCGCCGTATGTGGTCATGACCGTGATGTAGTTGCTGTCGACCGCAGCGGGGTTCAGGCGGTCGGTGAAAATACTCACCACCGGCAGTGCGACCGTGATGCTGAAATCGCGCGTGGCGGTCGATGCCGATCCACTGGTGCTGTCGGTGACGCGCACGGTGAAATTGAAATGGCCTGTTGCAACCGGCGTGCCGCTGATAGAGCCGTACTCGCTCAGACTTAGCCCCGGCGGCAATGCGCCGGCCGCAAGGCTGTAACGGTGCGGTTGAAGCCCACCGCGTGCACTGATCCCCTGACTGTAGTAACGGCCTGCGGTGGCGTCCGGGAACATGAGCGTATAGATCTCGACTGGCGACTGCTCAACGACCAGCACGTAATCCCGGGTGTAGCTGGATGTCGGGTTGGGGTAGCCAGCGCTGCCGGTGATCGAGAACGCAAAACTGCCGGCCGCGGTCGGCGTGCCGTAGAGCATATCGGCGAACAGGAACAGCCCCGGAGGCAATGCGCCCGCGCTGAGGACGTAGTTGGCTGGCGGACCGCCGTACAGCACGTTGAAACGCTGCTGATAGAACTCCTCGGTACGCGCATTCGGCAAGGTATCCGGTCCGAACACGAACCCCGATGGCTCGATGCGGATGGTGAACGTACGGCTCGCGGTGATCGGACCGACCGACACGTTACTGTCGGCGACACTGAGTGTGAAGGTGTAACTGCCCGCGGCCGTCGGTACGCCGATTACGATTCCGCGTGGATCCAACGTCAGCCCCGGCGGCAATGCGCCTGCGGCGACACTGAAGGTGTAGGGCTGCTGGCCGCCATTGGCGTAGACCGACTGCGAGTATGGATTGTCGACCTGCCCATCGGACAGATCGTTGTCGATCGTCACGACCGGCAGCACGACTTCCAACTGGAACGTCCGGCTCGCGGTCGCACCGTCAGCGTCGGTAACCTGCACTTCGAAGCCGAAGCTGCCGATGCCGGTAGGTGTACCCTGCAGCGTTCCGGTCGAGGTCAGACTCAAGCTGGGCGGCAACGCACCTGCGGAAATCTCGAACACATACGGGCCGGTGCCGCCTCGGGCGGAGAAAAAAGTCTGGAATGCCGCGCCGCCCTGGATCGGCGTCCACGACATAGGATTCAGCTCCAGCGGGCGCGGGTCGATATCGACGGTGTACTCGACCGTCGCTTCCGAGCTTGTTGGCTGGGTATTGTCGTTCGCCGTCACCGAGAACCGGTATTGGCCCGCAACGGTCGGCGTGCCGTGAATCGCACCGTTCGACAGTAACTGCACGCCAGGCGGTAATGTTCCTGCGCTCAATCTGAACGCATACGGCGGACGGCCGCCGAGTGCGGTCAGAGGATGGCTGTAGCTTTCGTTCAAATAGCCCTGGGGCAAGGTCGGCGGAGTCAATGACACCGGTGCGGGTGCGATGTAGATGACAAAATCGCGGCTTGCGGTCTGCGGAATGCCCGGCACATGCTCGGCGGCGGAGACGGTGAACTGAAAGCTGCCGTTTTCGGTCGGCGTACCCGACAACGTGCCGTCGGCATTCATGGTCATGCCGTTCGGCAAGCTGCCGCTAATGACGGCGAATACAAAGGGCGCAACGCCGCCTACGGCATCGATGCGCGCGGAAAACGGTTGGAATTGACTCCCCGACAGATTCTCCGGCACGGACAGCAACACGATCGCCGGTGGAGGGTTCACCGTGATCGTGTAATTCCGACTGATCGAAAACGCGCCGACAGGGCCTGGGCTGCTGTCGGTGACCGTCACCGTGAAATCGTATGTGCCCATGGAGCTGGGCGTGTCGACTACGTAATACCGACCACCGGACAAAACCAGTTGCATACCGGGAGGCAGCGCACCGGCTGTGATCGCCATGGTGTAAGGCGCGCGACCACCGGATGCGGTTAGTCCTTGGTCGTAACGCTCGCCGACACGGCTGTCCGGCAGCGAGGTTGGCGAGAGCGAGAGGTCGGTGTCATCGTTGTAGACAATACCGGTCGCGTGGCTGGTGCCCAGATCGGCGTTGACCGGATTGAACAGCTCCACAGTGATGTGCAGGTCGGGCTCCACTCGGGTATCGCCGGCGACGGGTAAGGTTACGAACTTGACTGTTTCGCCGGGGTGGAAGATCACACGTCCGGTGAACTCCCCGACATCTCCGTCTGGAAAAGACCGGTAGTCCACGGAGACGGTCTGTGCCGGTGGCTCGCTCAGCGTGACCCTGTATTTCATCGGTGTGATACCGGAATCGCCTTCGACGATCTCGGTTCTTTCGATGTCGATGCTCGGACGATTGGCTGGGGTGTCGGTGATCGTTCCCGATACCCTCGCGACACCGGACTCGGCCCCGGTCACGTTGTTGATATCGAAATGAAACGACTCTTCGCCTTCGGCAATGTTGTCTACGAGCGATGCAACGAAGACGTCGGCCTGTCGTTGTCCTTGAGGAATCGTCATGCGCGTCGACGGCAACGCCTGATAGTCCACGCCACCGATCGCGGTGCCATTGGAAGTGGCCACGTCGAAAGACACACCGCCGGGCGGAGCGGCCTTGTCGAGCATGATCGAAAAATGCAGATCGTCGCCTTCCGCCGCCACGGCATCTTGGACGGACAGTGTTCTTGGGGCAGTGTCGTCGTCGAGAATCGTGCCCACGGCCTGCGTATTACCGATTGTCGCGCCGACGGGGTTCAGCAGGTTCACAAAAAATGTCTCGTCGGCTTCGATGTTGTAGTCGCCGAAGACCGTAATCTCGATGAGGGTCTGCATGGAACCTTCACCGACCCTGCCGCGACTGCGGAAACGACCATCGTAGTCGGTCGAACTCGCGCTGCCGTCGGATGTCGAGAATTCGAAAGCGACCCCGCCGGGCGGGGCCGGCGAATTCAGGCGAACGGCGAAGAAAGCGGAGGTAACGCCAGTATCCCCTTCCGATATCGAAACGTCGTCGATCGACAATACGAACTGCGCCATCGCTTGCGCTGGCCACAGCAGGGACACCAAGAGCATCAGCAGTAGGCCTATACCCGCCAAGGGTTTCAACACCAAGGCGCGCGCGCCGGTGAAGCGCGAACGCGCCCCAACCACATTGCATTGATATTGCATCCTGGCACCCCTGCTGCGACCGGACGACACCCTAGCCAAACGAGTATATCCACCAGGATTCCATGATGACGATTCGCTGGCGGCAGATAGGAGTGGACCATCACGCCTGATGCGGAGTCCGCCGCCCGAGGCAGAAGGCGATTGCCGCATGGCCAAAAAAAAGCGCCGCTGCGTTGGCAGCGGCGCGGTTGCGGATTCGATGTGTCGGTGGAGCTGGCGGCGCCTTGGAAGAGGCGCCGCCGGTGCCTCAGTACTTCTTCTCGACGTTGAGCAGGAGCCCGTGGTCGGTATCGTCGCCGCCGACTTGGCCGCGATACTCGACGCGGAAGGACCAGTCGCTGTCGGTGTCGAACAGCGCGCCCAGACCGATCACGAAGCGGTTGTTGTCCAAGCCGGTCACGTCGGTGCGGTAGGTCTGCCCGATCAGATCGGCGTAGCGCAACACCGCTTCGGCCTCGTTCTTGAAGTCGTGCTGGTACTCGGCCCGGAACTGCGGCGAGAAGCTGCCCCAGCTCGTCTGCGTGCGGTAGTCGATGCGCAGACCCAGCGTGCCGGTGGTGGTGTCCACGTCCATCGCTTCGTAGCGCAGCGCGAACAGCGGGTCGCCGGTCTCGACGTAGGCATCGAGCGTGGCGCGCGCGATGTCCAGGCGGCCGTACGGGGTGAAGCCCCACGCGTCGCGACCCAGATCGGCGCCGGCCGAGAGCGAGGCGAACCACTGGCTGCCGTCGCGGCTACCGCGGACGCGGTTGCCGGTGAGGGCGACCGTGCGACGCAGATCGAAGTCCAGGCTCTGATACCCGAACAGACCGTCGATGAAGAACGCGCCGCCCGGTTTGAAGCTGCCGTACAGCGCGCCGGTGAGGGCGGTGCCGTCGGAGCGGGCGCCGTTGTCGCCGATCTCGCTGCTGTCGCGACCGTAGCCGAAGCCGCCGCCGAAGGCGAAGCGCGGGCTGAAGCGGTAATCGAGGCCGATGCTGACGCCGTCGGTTTCGAAGTCCACATCGCTGCTGCCGCCGCGACCGTCGATGTTGCCGGAACGGATCGCGCCGCCGACCCAGGCGCCGAAGGCGTGGCCGCCGTCGTTGCCGTTCGCCGCCGCGTTACGGGTGCCCGCCATCGACTCGACATCGCCCGCCGCGCCCGTCGTCCCGCGTTCGCAGGGCTGACCGGGGATGCGACCGACTTGTTCGAGGCAGCGCTCGTTGCTCTGGAAGCTCAGGTTGTAGGCCATGCCGCCGTCGCGCGCGTCGCTGCCGTGCAGATTCTCCAAGCGCTGCTGGAAGTTGTTGATCTGCGTGGTGGCGAAGCGGCGGGTCGATTCGACCTGCGCGTTGAGCAGGCCGCGGACATCCGGGTCGCGGGTCGGATCGGGGCGTTCGACGGCCGTGATCGTGTACGCGCGGGTGCCGGTGAAGCCCAGAGCATCGGTGGCGGTGACGGTGAAGTTGAACGTGCCCGTCGCCGTCGCCGAACCGCTGAAGCGGCCGTTGGTATCCAGCGTGATGCCGGCCGGCAACGCGCCCGCGGTGACCGCGAAGGTGTGCGGCGCGGTGCCGCCCACCGCCGTCAACACGTGGTTGTACGGGATGCCGAAGATGGCGCCCGGCAACGTCGGCGGGTTGATGGTGATGGTCGGCGCCGACACGGCCAGCGTGTAGGCGTTGGTGACCGTGGCGGCGGTGCCGGCGGTGCTGTCGGTGGCGCGGATGCTGAAGCTGAAGTTGCCCGCCACCGTCGGCGTGCCGCTGAGCGCGCCGGTCGCCGCATTGAAGGTCAAGCCGGCCGGCAACGCACCCGAGGCCAAGGCGTAGGTGTACGGCGCGATACCGCCGCTGGCCACGAACGTCTGGCTGTAGGCGGTGCCGCCGGTACCGGCCGGCAACGCGCCGGCCGCGGGCGTCAGCGTGATCGTCGGGACTGCGATGACCAGCGTGTAGTTGTTGGTCGTCGTGGCCGCGGTGCCGCCGGTGCTGTCGGTGACGGTCACGGTGATCGGGAACGAACCCGACTGCGTCGGCGTGCCGCTGAAGGTACGCGTGGCGGTGTTGAAGGTGATGCCGGTCGGCAACGCGCCGGTCTGCGTGACGGTGTAAGGCGCGATACCGCCCGAAATCGTCAGCGTTTGGCTGTACGCGGTGCCCGCCGTACCGCCCGGCAGCGTCGCCGGGGTCAGCGCGAGGGTCGGGACAGCGACCACCACGGTGTACGCGGTGCTGCCGGTTTGACCGTTCGCGTCGGTAGCGGTGACGGTGAAGTTGAACGTGCCCGACGCCGTCGTCGTGCCCGAAAGCGCGCCGCCGCTGGTCAGGCTCAAGCCGTTCGGCAACGCACCTGCCGTGACCGTCAAACCGTACGGCGCCACGCCGCCGCTGGCGACGAGCGTCTGGTTGTAGGCCAGGCCGGCGGTGGTGTTCGGCAGCGTGGCCGGGTTCACCACGATGGTCGGTGCGGGCACGTTGATCACGTAATCCTGCGTGATCGAGAACGGTGCGCCGGTGCCGGTGATCACCGTGTCCGTCGCGGTGACGGTGATCGGGTAGCTACCCGGCACCGTCGGCGTGCCCGTGATCGTGTTGCCGCTGAACGACAACCCGGTCGGCAACGCGCCGCTGAGGGTGTAGGTGAACGGATAGATCGTTCCGCCCGCCGTGAACGCTTGGCTGAAGCTCGTGCCGTAGGGCGCCGAGAGCGTTCCGGCCGCAGGCGACAGCGTCAAGGCCGGCGGGAACACCGTGATGGCGATGTCGAGCGTGCCGGTTTGGCCGAAACGATCGGTGGCGGTGATGGTCACCGGGAAGTTGCCGACCGCGGTCGGAACGCCCTGGATGAACTGCCCGCTCAGGGTCACGCCCGCCGGCAGACTGCCGCTGCTCACCGTGAAGACGTACGGCGCCGCGCCGCCGGTGGCGGTGAGCGGTTGATTGAAGCCGCTGGTGCCGCCGGCCTGCGTCGACATGCCGCTCGGACCGCCCACCACGATGACCGGGGTCGGCACGTTGATCACGTAGTCCTGCGTGATCGAGAACGGCGCGCCTACGCCGGTCAGCACGGTGTCGGTGGCGGTGATGGTGATCGGATAGCTGCCCGGCACGGTCGGGGTGCCGGTGATGGTGTTGCCGCTGAAGCTCATGCCCGTCGGCAACGCGCCGCTCAGCGTGTAGTTGTACGGCCCGGGGCTACCGCCAGCGGTGAAGGCGAAGGTCGTCAGCCCGGCGTAATTCGCCGTCAACGTGCCCGCCGCCGGACTCAGCGTCAGCATCGGCGCGGCGATGGTCACGGTGTAGGCGCGGTTGCCGGTTTGGCCGAAGCCATCGGTTGCCGTGATGGTGAAGTTGTAGGTGCCGACTTGGTTCGAGGTGCCCGAGAGCGCGCCGCCGGTGCCGAGCGTGATGCCCGGCGGCAGGCTGCCCGCAGTCACCGCGAAGCTGTACGGCGCGGCGCCGCCGGTGGCGGTGACGGTCTGGCTGTAGGCCGTGCCCGCGACCGGATTGGGCAGCGAAGCCGGATTCACCGCGATGGTCGGCGTCGGCACGCTGATCGTGTAGTTCTGCGCGACGGCGAACGGCGCGCCCGTGCCGGTGGAACCGGTGTCGGTGGCGGTGATGGTGATGGGATAGTTACCCGGCGACGTCGGCGTACCGGAGATCGTGTTGCCGCTCAGCGTCAAGCCGGTCGGCAGAGCGCCAGTGACCGTATACGTGTACGGGCCGATGCCGCCGCTCGCGGTGAAGGCCTGCGAGAACGCGACAGCGTACGGCGCGTTAAGCGTGCCGGCGGCCGGGGTCATCGTCAGCGTCGGCGCGGCCACGGTCAACGTGAACGCTTCGCCGAAGGTATACGGGCCGTTGCCGGTGCTGGTGTCGGTGGCGGAGACGTTGAGATTGAACGAACCCGCCTGCGTCGGCGTACCGGAGATCGTCACCGTGTTGGCGGTGCTGCCGGTGATCGACAGACCGGCCGGCAGGTTCGTCACCTGGTAGCCGCCCCAGGGCTGCGCGCCGCCGTTGAAGGTGAAGGTCTGGGTGTACGGCGCCGCTACGGCAGCGGCGAAACCGCCGGCCGCGGTGATCGTGACCACCGGATCTTGCACCGTGACGCTGACCGTGGCGGGCGCGGAGGTGCCGCCGGAGTTCGTCGCGGTGTAAGCGAAGCTATCGGGGCCGGCATAACCGGCGTTCGGCTGATAGGTGATGGTGGTCGGACCGGTCACGATCGCCGTGCCGCGCGTCGGCGCCAGCGTGATCGTCAGCGAAGCCGGCGTACCGCCGCTCAGGCTCAACGGCGCATTGGTGGCCGCGGCGTTGTAGGCGACGGTGAGCGACGAGTTGGCGGCGACCGGCGGCAGATCGATGACCGTGATCGAGTACGCCCGATCGCCGGTGTAGGGGCCGGTGCCGGTGCTGCTATCGGTGGCGGTCACGGTGAAGTTGAACGTGCCGGCCGTCGTCGGCGTGCCGTCGATGGCGCCGGTGGCGGCGGTCAGGGTCAGACCGGCAGGCAGGCTGCCGACGGTCACCGCGTAAGCGTACGGCGCGGTGCCGCCCGATGCCGGGCCGATCGCGGCGCTATAGACGTTGCCGACGGTACCGCCGGGCAGAATCGCCGCAGGCAGCGAAATCGTCGGCGCATTGACGATCATCGTGTAGGCGCGGCTGCCGGTGAACGGGCCCGGGAAGGGGCTGCTATCGGTGGCCGTGACGGTGAAGTTGAAGCTGCCGCCCGCCGTCGGTGTGCCGCTCAGCGTGCCGCCCGGAGCCAGCGCCAAACCTGCAGGCAAGGCGCCCGCGGTCACCGCGAAGCTGTACGGCGCGGTGCCGCCGCTGGCGGTCACGGATTGACTGTAGGCCGCGCCGACCGTGGCGCTCGGGATGAAGATCGGATCGACCGTCACCGGCACATCGTCGTTGCTGATGGTGCCCAGGCCCTGGTTATCCGCGATCGTCGCGTTGGTGGCGCCGGACAGGTTGACGAAGAACGTCTCGTTCGCCTCAGGCGACACGTCGCCGATCACCGGCACGGTGATGGTGCGGGTGGTCTGACCCGGCGTGAACGTCAGCGTGCCGGAGGTGTTGGTGTAGTCGGCCGGTTGCGTGGCGGTGCCGTCGGCGGTGGCGTAGTTCACGCCCACGCTTTGGCCGCTGGCCGCGCTCAGGGTGACGGTGAACACCGCGTTGACCGTGCCGGCGTTGCCCTCGACGACGGAAACGTCGTTGATCGACAGACTCGGCAGCGGATCGTCGTTGACGATCGTGCCCACGCCCTGGCCGTCGACCACGACCGCGTTGATCACGTTGGTGACGTTGACGAAGAAGGTTTCGCTCGGCTCGTTGAGCGTGTCGCCGTTGACCAGCACCGTGAACGTGTAGGTGCTGCTGCCGGCCGGGATGGTCTGGCTGGTGAGCGTGCTGGCGACGTAGTCGATCCCCGCGGTGGCGCTGCCGTTGGCGGTGGCGATGTCGAAGGTGACGCCGCCCGGGCCGGCCGGTGCGCTCAGGCTGACCGTGAAGGTGAAGTTGGTGATGCCGGCATTGCCTTCGTTCGCCGTGACATCGTTGATCACCAGGTTCGGCAGGTCGTCGTTGAGAATCGTGCCGGTGGCGTTGTTCGGCACGCCGACGGTGTAGCCGGCGCCCGCGTTGAGCGTGAGCGTGACCGTCTCGTTGGACTCGATGGTGGCATCGGCGGTCGGGTTGACGGTGATCGTGCCGGTGGTGCTGCCGGCCGGGATGACCAGCGGCGACGTGATCGTCGCGTAATCGGTGCCGTTCACCGCAGTGCCGCCGATGGTGTAACCGACCGAGAGCGCCGAGAACGACGCCTGGTTCAGGGTGACGGTGTAGACGAGGTTCGGCGCGCCGTCTTCCGCGACATTCGCGGGCGAGACGCTGATGGTGGCGCTCGGCACATCGTCGTTGAGGATGGTGCCGGTGGCGGTGGCCGGCGCGCCGACCGTGTAACCGGTGCCTGCGGCGACCGTCAGCGCGACGGTTTCGTCGGCTTCGACGGTGCCGTCGACTGTCGGATTGATGGTGATCGTCGCGGTGGTGGCGTTGGCCGGAATCACGACCGTGGCGACGCCGCCCGCGTAGTCGGCACCGGAGGTCGCGGTGCCGCCGGTGGTGATGTTCACCGTCGTCGGCGAGGAAAGATTGAGGCTACGGGTGACGGTGAACGTGAGATTGGTCGCACCGTCTTCGCTCACGCTGGCCGGCGACACGGCGATGCTGACGCTGGGCGGCGGGCTGACGGTGAGGGTGTAGGGCTCGACTTCGAAATAGGAGCCCGGGCCGGTACTGGCATCGGTCACGCGGATGGTGACCGGATAGTTGCCGGGCGCCGCAGTGGTGGTGCCGCTGACGACGCAAGCGCTGGAAACACTGATGCCGGCCGGGAAGGTGCCGGTTTCCAGCAAGCAGGTATGCGGAGCGACGCCGCCGGCGATGGTCAACGTCTGCGAGAAGGGCGTGCTCTGGATCGCGGTGCCGGTGGCGGGGCTGATGGCGAGGGTCGGATTCTGGACCGTGCCGGTATAGCCCTTGTCGACGAACTGCGCCGTGGGCGTGGTGGAATCGGTGGAGCGGACGCTGAAACTGTAAGCGCCGCGCTGCGTCGGTGTGCCGCTGAGGACGCCGCCGCTGGTCAGACTTAGACCGACTGGCAAGACACCGCTTTGCAAAGCGTAGGTATAGGGCGCGAGGCCACCCGAAGAGGTCAGCGTCTGCGAGAACAGCGTGCCTGCGGTGAGCGTCGGCAGAGTGGCCGGGGACACCGTGATCGGCGAGGCCGACGGGGTGATGGTGATCGTCACCCGGACGTCGCCGTTGCCGGCCGCCGTCGCTTCGGTGAGTTCGAAGACATCGCTCGAACCGATGCCGGTCGTGCCGTTGTGGCTGTAATCCAGGAACCATTGACCGCCGGTGATCCGAGTCGTGGCGGTGCCGTGATCCTCGAAATCGGCGGCGCTGAAACTGCCGCCATCCACATCGCCGACACCGGCGAACGCGATGTTCGACGCGCAGTCGGAGATATTGATCGTGACCGTGCCTCCGCTGGAAACCGTACCCGTCTGGGGCGGACACTCCGCGGACGTGTGTTGGGCGCTCGCCAGCGAGGGCCAGAGCGACCCGAAGGCGAAGAACCACACAAGAAGGCCGAAATGGAATAAACGGCCACGACGGCAACCCGTTCGCGTCAAAAGCGTTTGCATGTCCCTGTTCCCCTGGTAGCGGCCGCAAAGAAGGGCCGGCGTCGAATCCGCGCACTGACGACCTTAAAACGCATCTTCCGGCCCAAACGGGCCAAAAAATGCGTGACCGGGCACGGCGAAGGCCTATTGGAACAGGATTCGCAACAAGGGGGAAGTGGCGACGATGCGTCGTCGACGCGTACATACGCCAGCGCATGCCGCGCCGCAGCACAAAGCGGCTCTTGTCGTGCTGCGGATTCAGGTTCAGAGTAGCCCGGCGCGGCGCACGAGGCGTCGCGTCAACCATCCAAGGGGAGGATCACGATGAGCGAATTCTTCATCGGCCAAATCATGATGGCCGGCTTCGGTTTCGCGCCGAAGTTCTGGGCACTCAGCAATGGCCAGTTGTTACCGATCAACCAAAACCAAGCCCTGTTCTCCTTGCTGGGAACCCAGTACGGCGGCAACGGCACCACCAATTTCGCACTACCCGATCTGCGCAGCCGAACGCCGATCGGCTACGCATCGTCGGTCGATCCCAGTTGGCAACCGCCTTCTGTTCAAATCGGTCAAGCGTCGGGCGTCGAAAACGTCACCCTGTTGAGCACCAACCTACCGGCGCATACGCACTCGATGAACGCTTCCACGGCGAACGGCGACAACCGCAGCGCAGGCGGCCGTATTTTCGCCACCAGCACCAATGCGGGCTCGCCCCCGCCGAATCTCTACGCCGCCAGCACGGGCGCTTTGGTTCCGATGAACCCGCAGACGGTCGCTCCCGCCGGCGGCAATCAACCGCATCCGAACCTCCAGCCCTACAGCGTGATCAATTTCTGCGTCGCGCTCAGCGGCATCTTCCCGTCGCGCAACTGATCGCGTCGGTCAAGGACATCGGACGCACGCGCCGCATCGGCGCGACCGTCCCCATCAACTTCGGAGCTAAAGACTCATGAGCACTCCCTACATCGGCGAAATCCGCATGTTCGGTTTCGGCACCCGCGGCGCCCCCAACGGCTGGCAAGCCTGCGACGGCAGCCTGTTGCCGATTTCCGAGTACGACGCCTTGTTCGCCCTGATCGGCACCACCTACGGCGGCGATGGCCAGACCACCTTCGCAGTGCCCGATCTGCGCGGCCGCGTGCCGATTCATCAAGGCCAAGGCCCGGGACTGAGCAACTACGTCATCGGCCAACGCGCCGGTACCGAAACCGTCACCGTGCTGCCGACCCAGATGCCGGCGCACACCCATATTCTGGTGACGACCAATGCCGCGGCGTCCTCGTTGACGCCCGGCACCACCTTGCTTCCCGGCGCGGTCAGCGGCGATAGCTTCTACGCGTCCGATACCTCCGGGGCGCAGGTCGCGATGTCGGCGCAGTCGACGAGCCTTGCCGGCGGCAGCCAGCCGCACGAGAACTGCATGCCCACGTTGACGGTGCAGTACTGCATCGCATGGACCGGCATCTTCCCGTCGCAGGCATGACCATCGTCTTCGCGCAGACCGACATTCCACAGCGCCATGCCGGCGCAGTCGCAACTTCCCGTTGCGGCCACCTCATCGGAGGAACCAAATCATGACTCAACCCTTCATCGGCGAAATCCAGTTGTTCGGATTCAACTTCAACCCGCGCGGTTGGGCGTTCGCTAACGGCGCCACACTGCCGATCTCACAGAACACCGCATTGTTCTCGCTGATCGGCGTGACCTACGGCGGCAACGGCCAAACCACGTTCCAGTTGCCGAATTTCGCCGGCCGCGCCGGCTGCGAACAAGGCAACGGACCGGGATTGTCGCCGCGCACGCTGGGGCAGGCGTTCGGCGTCAACACCGTGACGTTGACCAGCAACCAAATCCCGCAGCATAACCACGGCATCAACGCGTACGTACCGGCGAATTCGAGCACTCCTGCCGCCAACGGCGCTCTGTCCCAGCCTGCCATCTCGGCGAACAGGCCATTTGCTTCCGGCGCGCCGAACACCACGTTCGCGCCGAACATGATCAGCCCCAGTCAGGGCGGTGGCCAACCGCATCAGAACCAACAGCCTTATCTCGGCGTGAATTTCTGCATCGCATTGCAGGGGATGTATCCGGCATTCCCGTGATCGACGCCTCGCGACTGGCGCCGTTCCCGAAAGAACGCGCCGACCGCATGCGTACGCCCGCGCTTCTCATCGAGCGCGGGTTTTCTTTGCGCGCGTTGCGCGACGACGATCTGCCGTGGTTGCGCGACGTGTACGCCGCCACGCGCGAAGAAGAAATGGCCAGCGTGCCGTGGCCGGCGCCAGCGAAGCGCGCATTCCTCGATCAGCAATTCGCGCTGCAGCACGCGCACTATCTTCAACACTACGCCGATACCGATTTCCTCGCGATCGAGCGAAATGGCCCGGGCGGCGTCGTGTGGCCGGTCGGTCGCTATTACTTGCAGCGCGCTGCGCCCGAACACCTGATCGTCGATATCGCACTGATGCCGAAAACGCGCGGACATGGCGTCGGCCGATTATTGATCGAAGCCTCGCAACGCGACGCGCAAGCGCTCGGCCGCGGCATGCATCTGCATGTGCTGCAACACAACGTCGCCGCACGCCGACTCTACGAACGCCTCGGCTTCGTCGTCACCCATACGGCGGGATCGTACGACCATATGCGGTGGGGCGATTGAGTTTGGTCTCGGGCAACTTAGCATGCACCATCCACAGCGATTGCATTCGCATCTTCGAGCCGTTTAAAAAAGTGCGCGGTAGGCCGAGAGAACCAGAGAAGGCTTGGAAAAGACTGCTCTGCCCCTATTTTTCGTGCGTGCGAAGAAGAAATCCGGGCGCTCAACCGTATGAAAAAATTCAGCCGACAGTGCTAACGGGCGATGCCGCGTGATCCAGATTCAAAATATGTGGGCGTTCTTGGTTTGCTATCACTTCCCAGAATAAATTTGATTCAAAATGCCCTGATGATTCTTAATCGTATAAAATTGCCAAGCTGGCATTCCTTTTTTTAGGCTTTCGATCTTTTCTTCGCCCATAACGATCTCTGTGTAAAAACAGTGCTCATTAATTTTCTTGTCGGATGTCTCGTATTCTTTATATCCACTATCTTTCAGAATATCGTCTCCATCTATCGTTTTGATAAATTTAAAATTTTTGACATGCGTCGTATATTTAAGTATATCAACCACATTATCCATGTGGTGTGTCCACAATATTTTTATGTCGCTTCTGAGATCGTGAACGATATTAGGGAAGTAATTAGATAATTTATTTGCTATGTCATAAATCGCATCGCTAAATCGCTCGACAGCCAACGTCTCAACGTAAAATTTGTCGAACTTTGAATCGTACCCGATTCTCCAGGATCTTCGGCCTGCCAAAAAGTGCTTTCTGTTTTTTTCAATAAAAAAATTGACTTTTGATTTGCTAGAAAGAATATCAATTAAAGAAAGTATGAATTTATCATCTATAAGATCATAGTCTTTTTCTTTTATAGAATTAGTTAATCTCTTGGTCCCTCTCGCTATTTCAGCAATCGCGTTTTCGGTTTCGGTATTGAAATTTCTAAGCAATGTCGTTCCAGAAAAGCTATCCATGTAGCTGCTTTTGTCCAGAGAGCTGTCGGATAAGTATGTACCCATCACCACCCAATCAGGGTGGAGCGCGCCCATTATTCTGTGAGAAATTGTGCCGAGATTTCCGCCAACGTTGAAGCCCATGGTTGGCATGCCTTCAAACTCTTGAAGCGGTCCAGCACCTGGATTCACTTGCGCGATATTCTTGTGATTAAATGTCTTAGAGAAAGCTCGATAGAGCCAGGAAGTCAAGTGCTTGCTCATCGCTGATTTTACGACGGTGTCTCCTGAGACCTCGGCATCAAAATATATTATGAAATGATTGAAATGGTAGTCTTTTACCCCGTGCGTCTTTGGGTATTGAATCTCAAAGTTTTTTTTCGAAGATTGATCGTCGTTGATTTTTTCATCGACGCCAGTCTGTTTTGAAAAAGCGTTGTACATTGCCGGAAATCAACACTTCACTGGATATTCGGGCAGGCAGAAACTCTGCGTGCCGTCGGATTTGAATTGATCCCCCAGCCAAACCAAATTGGTCGGTTCCTGCCAGCGGAACGGAGCACCGACATATTCGGCACCGATGGCATAGGCGAAGTTGGGCAGTATCTCGCCGGTAGTCGAATCGACTGTGACCTCGGCCTCCAACGGGCGACTCAGAGTAATGTCCCACCACATCGTCTGCGAACTTGCCGTCGCATCATAGGTCGGTGCAGCGGCATCATAATAAGCAGGCAACGCTGGATCGATCTTGGAGTTGATCGCAACGATACGGTAACGCAGCCCGTCGATGAAAATTTCGCGATTGGTATCGCTATCGATCGCGGTCTGGTTGAGGGTGTTGCCCAGTGGGTCCCAATAACGGTCAGAACCCTTCAGTATTACCCGGTTGATCAGCACCGGCGTATTGGGGGTGCTGGCTGCCATATTAATCATGGCATAGAGCATGCCCTCGCGATCGTTCTGATAACAATCGCGCTGTGCCTTGATTTCTGCGACCACACTGATCCAACGCGGATCCTGTGGGTTCGCTGGCGGCTGGCCGCCCAGGCCCCACTTCTGGCCGGTCTCAAGGTAGAAGATGACATCCGCCTCCATCCCAGGCCTGACAGGCACCATCATCCGCCCCATGCCGGCGCGCAGGAACGCGTTGAACATGAAATTGTCATGGCCGGGCGCAAATTTTTCTGGCCAGTCGCATTTGCGGTTCCAGAAATAATCGAAGAACACGAAGCTCATCAACCGCCAGTCGAACGCGGTTTCCCAGAAATACCAGTCGGCGCATTCCTGACTGGCGGCCTTACGATTGATCTCGGGGAAGCCGCACGGCGGTGTATTCATCGCCATCACATCGCCGCGTTCGAAATCTTCGCACATCATGTAGATAGCAGCCCGCTTCATCTCGGCCAGGATGATCTCCTTGTTGGCGAAGGGGTGGCGGCCTAATTTCGATTCATCGCTTTGGCGTTTGAAGGCAGCCAAAGCCTCTTCATACTTCGCCAATTCGGCTTCGTACTTTTCCATAATTGCTTGATATGTAGCAATTCTCCAGTCAGTGAAATCAACTGGATCAGGGGTCAATCGATATAGAAGCTGTGAGCCATATGATTTGAGATTCGTTCCGCTAACGACCAAATTCAGCGTATCTCGGTAAGATACGTCTTTTCCCATCGTACTTCTGTCATAGGAGTCACTATCATAGGAATATCCGAACCAGATCGCTCCATGGCCTGGAGTGTTGAACGCGAGATTCCCGCCCTGCTTATTTTTCTTCCAATCTATTTCCGGGTCAGACGCGAACTGAATATGAGTCAGGGTGTAACCAGCAGGAATGGAAATTGTGATTTGGTCAATGTTGGCAAGTGATTCGTTTGAGTCTGGTTCGCCCGTCGGTTTGACTTCATCCTTCCAAATTTCTTCTGGCTGCTCTGGAGGTAGATTGAGCCCCTTCAATCCATAATCCGCAACATATTCGAAGTGCTTTTTGGGATCGAGCGTCTGCCAGCCGACTATTGGAGCAATCGGCTTCTTCCGCCCAAATGCCCTCTCAAACTTTACCTTTTCAAGGTGCTCATACAACGCCGCCGGTTCTGGAATCAGCAGCTCCACCGTGGTCCGCAGCCCATGACTGAAGACCTGACCTTCGACTTCCTTTGAAACGTAAAAATACTTAGCGACGATGTGCGTCTTACCCTTGTTCTTGAATGAATGAGTGTTCTTCTCCTCCTCGCGGGTCGTCACCCGGCGCGTGGTCAGCTTGCGGGTTTCGACCTGCAGCTTGCTGACCGCTTTGTCGACCGCTTCGCGGAACTGTTCACGCGCTTCCTTCTGCGCCGTCTCTTTCGTTACCGACAGATCGGCCGTGATCTTGTACTTGCCGTTTGCAGTTTTCCCATCGTATTCGGCATGAGCGTCAGCATCGATCTTGAGATTCTTCTCGATCTCGTTTTGCACGCTGAAACGCTCGGTCACCTGAAGGTCGCGTTCCTCGCTCTTGGTGGTGGTGACTTCCTCTTCGGAATAGTCTTCGATCGTCTTGGCGAAGTTGTGCTCGCGACTGTGCGATTCTCCGGCGGCGATGTTTTCGATATAGGCGAGGTCTGAAGGGAGGTAACGCTTCACCGTATCGCGCAGCACCAGCGTGTCGGTGACGTAATAGTTGATCTTGGCGCAACACGGGTCGGGCGGGAGGCAAAGCGGCTTGGGCTTGTCCTCGCAATTGCAATCGTAAGAGAGATTAGGGCGCGGCGGCGCGCCGGGCGTTTTCACCGCAGCACCCTCAGGATTGCCGACGGCTGCGGCCGTCGCAGACCGCTTTTCGGCGGCCAGCGCTTCACGCTCGATCCGCCGTTTGAGCGGGCTGTCCGACATTGCCGCAGCCTGCGCCGCAGCATCAACTGCGGTGGCGGCGCTCGGCCAAGTCTGGATCACGCCGGTGTCACCCCGCGGATTAGCCGCCGTATTGTCATGCTTGGGCCAGCGGCACGGATCGACGTCAAAAGTCCATTCAGGAAAGGTGATGTCTGCATCAAGCAGCGCGCAGATTTTCTTGATCGGAATCTTCGACGCATCTTTGCCATAGTTCAGGATGGCCGCAGCAATCAGCTGGAACGCCGCGATCGCCTTGATCGCCAGCAACAGGTCGATCCCCTGTTGGGATAAGGTGCCATTGACCATCGCGGCAAAGGCCTGTGCCTTGAGCTTTGATACTAGCTGGGCGCTGCTGGTCAGGTAGTCGGTGATCTGCTGGGTGGTCATGCCGCCGACCAAAGCGATGATCTCTGCTCCGGTCCCGTCGCAGCCGCGCGCTTTGAAGAATTCGTATAGATCGCGCGTAAACGGGTCGATCAACGAAGTTCCGGAGCTTGCCTGGATTTTCAGATGGCTGCTGGCGACTGCCTCAAGCTTGATGGCATCGCGCTCTTTCCACGCAGCGTGGAGATTAGAGTGAAGCTTGGCAAAGCCGCTCTCCGCATCGGGACGCGGAGCGTCAGACACCTTGGCCGCTGGTTTAGCCTTTTCGCGAGGAATCTTGGCATGTTCGCCGAAAAATCCGAGCCAGCGCTCGTTGAATATGCGTTCGAGCGGGGTGAGTGCCAAAGGCGAAGTCGCCGCCAGCCGCGTTGAATCTCTAGACTGGTTGAGCGCAGGCTCCAAGGCCACCGCATCTCGGCGCGCGCGCGGGACGTGTTTCCGGTCCCCCTGACGAACTACAGAATATTTTGCGATGTCCGTCATTTCGCGCCCCTTTTTTGCATGCTGCCGCGTTTCTTTAACAAGTCAAGACATTTCGGTGCCGATGGTCTACGCGCGGATGCCCGATCTGCCGATTCCTGACGCCATTGGCGTCCCGCACGAAGTTCCTTCGAGCCCCTTCCGACCTCCGATTGCCTGACGCTTCGGCCGCTCGACTGCGGCCCGATTCCTGTCGTCCGTCGATCCCTCGGAGGTTTCCGTGAAATTGTGTCATCTGTTGGTCCTGGCATTCGCCGGGGCCTGCGGCCTTGCCCCGTTGGGGCATGCCACTGAACCCTTGCGTCTTGAGGAGGCTGTCGCGCTTGCGTTTGAGGGAAAACTGAGGTCAGTGTGGAATTTCTATGGCCGACCAAACAACGAACCCGCGCATTGCGCGGGTTCGTTGTTTTAACCGCTACTTTTTATCGGCGAAACGCTTACGCGATTCGCAAAAACGATCCATCAAACCCATCAATTGAACACTGCCTGATACAAAAACCCTCCGCGCTCCTGCGCGATCGGCACCAGGAAAATACCGATCTCGCCCACGCGCGGGTGGCGCATGGTGTAGATCTGCTGCGGGAACAGAAACGCCGAGGTGTTGCGGAACAGCAGCGAGAACGGGGCGCGCATCGGGTTGTTGGCTTTGACTTGCAGCGGCGCGGCTTCCACCAGCACGAAGGGCACCTCCATGTCGCTGAGCGCGGCGGAGAAGGTCTCGTTCACGCAGCCGGCGAAATGTTCCAGCGTCAACAACTCCATGGGCGTCTCCAAGCGGTGCGGGTGCGAATGATGCGGGCGAAACCGGCTCGCGCCGGGTGGGCGGCCATCGTCGCGGTTCGTCCGCCGCCGCACAAGAGCGTCGCGAAGGTCGCCCTGCCGTGCGCTTGGGCCGTGCGCATGTCTTGCGAGGTGGCGGGCGCCCCGGCGGAGTCTGGTCTCGCCGCGACCGACATGCGTCGATTGCGGGCCGGGTGTGGGCCGGCTCTGGGCCGGGTGGGTGGCCACGCATGCGAGACAAGATCGCATCGGGCGGGGGACAATAGCCGCCGGCCGAGGGCGACCGGCGCTTCGATCCGGCGCGTGGGTCGGCCTTGAGGTTCGCATCCGGCGGCCGAATCGCGAGGCGCGGTGCAGACGACTCGAACTTCGCGATTCGAATCCGACGGCACCTACCCGAACGTATCCGGTCGTGCGCCTCCGGTAGCGCGCGCCCGGCCGCTCGAACCCGTTCCCAGGTCGCCGCCGCCCGAACTCGACGGTCCCGGCGACCGTCCGGCCGGATTCGCTCCCGAGCCGTTCAGCTTCTCGGTGCTTCCCTGTCGCCCCGCATCCTCCCGCCCTTCCGTCTCCGAAACCGTAGCGTCCCGATGTCCGACTCTTCCGCCGCCGTTCGATTGTCCGGTGTCCGCCTCGACCGCGGCGCGCGCACGATCCTGCGCGACATCGACTTGGTCGTGCCGCGCGGCAGCGTCACCGCGGTGCTGGGGCCGTCGGGTTGCGGCAAATCGACCCTGCTGTCGGCGTTGACCGGCGAACTGGTGCAGGCGGCGGGCGAGGTGGAGGTGCTGGGCCGGCCGGTGCCGCGGCGCAGGCAGGACCTGCTGGAACTGCGCAAAAGCATCGGCGTGCTGCTGCAGGGCAATGGGTTGTTGACCGACCTCACCGCGGCCGAAAACGTCGCGCTGCCGCTGCGCACCCACACCAAATTGCCGGCCGCGGTGTTGCGCCGCTTGGTCGAGATGAAATTGCACGCCGTCGGCCTGCGCGCCGCGGCCGATGCGTACCCGCGCGAGCTCTCCGGCGGCATGGCCCGTCGCGTTGCGTTGGCGCGTGCGCTGGCGCTGGACCCGCCGCTGATGATCTACGACGAACCGCTGACTGGCCTGGACCCGATCGCCAGCGGCGTCATCATGAGTCTGATCTCGCGGCTCAACGACACCCTGGGGCTGACCAGCATCATCGTCACCCACCACGTTCACGAAACTTTGCCGGTGGCCGATCGCGTGGTCGTGATCGCCAACGGCGGCATCGTCTTCACCGGCACGCCGGATCAGTTGGAAGGCACCGAGGACCCGCTGGTGCGGCAATTCCTCAAAGGCGAACCCGACGGCCCGATCCGGTTCGACGCCGAACCCCGCGTGGAGGCCGCGTAATGGCCTTCGCCGATACGCTCCGAGGCCTCGGTCGGGCCGGGTTGTTCTCCGTGTCCGTGTTCCGCGCGACCCGCCCGACCGCGGATTTCTGGCAGGAACTCGTTCGCGAGATCTACAAGATCGGTGCGCGGTCGCTGCCCATCATCGCGGTCGGCGGCGCGTTCGTCGGGCTGTCGGTCACCCTGTTGGGCTATCGCTCGCTGCAGACCTACGGCGCAGGTGGGCAGATCAGTTTCCTGATCGGCCTGGGCATGTACCGCGAACTGGCGCCGGTGCTGACCGCGCTGCTGTTCGTCGGCCGGGCCGGCAGTTCCATCGCCGCCGAACTGGGTTTGATGCGCGCCACCGACCAGATCACCGCGCTCGGCTTGATGGGCATCGATCCGGTCGGCAAAGCCGTCGCGCCGCGGTTCTGGGCCGCGGTGCTGACCGTGCCGCTGCTCACCGCGTTCTTCTGCAGCTTGGCCATCACCGCGAGTTGGTTCCAGGCGGTGCAGGTGTTGGGCATCGACAACGGCAGTTTCTGGCAGGTGATGAAGGACGCGGTGGATTTCCGCGACGACTTCCTGCCGGCGTTCCTGAAATCGGCCGTGTTCGGCGGCACCGCGGCCTTGGTGGCCTCGTACGTCGGTTTCCATGCCGAGCCGACCATCGAAGGCACGTCGGTCGCCACCACGCGCGCGGTGGTCAACGCTTCGCTGCTGGTGTTGATGTTCAACTTCATTCTGTCGGCGTTTCTGTTTCGGTGAGCGCCGCGCCGATGAACGCGAAGATCGATGCAAGCATGAATGCGAGTTCAGTTTCGCTCGGCCGCGCGCCGAACCTTTTCGCCCCGGGCCGGTCTCTAACCGTTCGCGCCCGGGATCTTCACAGGATTTCTGTCGTATGAGCGCAACCCCATGAGAACGCGTTTTTTGAGTGCCCGCCCATGAGCGCCCGCGGCCCCCGTCTCGAACTCGCCGTCGGCGCCTTCCTGCTGCTCGCCTTGGCGTCGTTGTTGGTGCTGGCGATCGCGTCCACCAACGGCCGTTTCGGTTTCGACGAAGACACGTATCTGTTGAAAGCTCGATTCACGAATCTCGGCCAATTGCGCCCGATGGCGCCGGTGAAGATCGGCGGCGTCGCGATCGGTAAGGTCGACAGCATCGAACTCGACCCGCAGAAGCTCGACGCGGTGGTGATGCTGTCGATCGACGGCCGCTATAAAGACCTGTCCACCGACACCTCGGCCAGCGTGCTGACCGGCGGCCTGCTCGGCGAAAGCTACGTCGGCCTGCAGCCCGGCGGCGATGTCGAAACCTTGAAACCGGGCGACGAGATCGCATTCACCACGCCTGCGGTCGATTTGATCCAAATGGCCGGCAAATACATTTTCGGCGGTCCCGGCGGCGCCAGCGGCAACAGCGCCGATGCCGGCACCAGCCCTTCTTCCACGAGCTCCTCTTCCACCAGCGAAACGCCCACACCATGACCCCCAACTTCCGCGCCGTCCCGCTGGCGCTCGCCCTTGCCGCTGCGACGCTCGCGCTCGCCGTCCCGGCCCACGCGCAACAAACCGTGCGCACCCCGCCGGCCATGACCGAAGGCAGCCCCAGCCAATTGGTGCTCAACAACAGCCAGCGCGTGCTCAGCACCCTGGAAAAACGCCGCCCCGAATTCAAGAAGAACCGCACCGCGTTGCGCGAATTCATCAACAGCGAATTCAATGCGATGTTCGACCGCGATTACGCCGCGCGCCTGGTGCTCGGTCGTCACGCGCGCGGCGCGTCGGAAGCCGACATCAAATTGTTCGCCGATGCGTTGGCGGAGAATCTGATGCAGCGTTACGGCTCGTCGCTGCTGGATTTCAACACCCAACTGCGGGTGCGCGTGAAATCCGAAACCGCGCTGTCGCAGGGCCGCGGCGTGCGCGTGTCCAGCGAGTTCCTCCGCCAAGGCGGCCAGCCGATTCCGGTCGAGTATCTGATGCGCAAAACCGGCGCCTCATGGAAGGTGTTCGACGTGATGGTCGAGGGCGTGTCCTACGTGCAGACCTTCCGCAACCAGTTCGATGCCGAGCTGCAGCGCAAGACCATCAAGCAGGTGACGGCCGAACTGCGCAACGGCCAGCTCAAAGCGAGCGCCGGGCAATGAATGCCGTCGCCGACGGCGCCCGAATCGTCCGCGACGGCGAAACGCTGCGTTTCGACGGCGCGTTGATCCGCGCAGCCGTGCCCGCCCTGTGGCCCGATGCCGCGGGCCGCATCGAAGGCGTACGTCGTTTCGATCTTCACGCGGTCGAACGCGTCGACAGCGCGGGTTTGGCGCTTTTATCGCTGTTGGCCGAGCGCTGCGGCGCGGTCTCGATCGACGGCGCGCCGCCGGGTTTGGCCGAATTGCGCGCCGCGTACCGGCTCGGCGAAGACCTTCGTTTCGCCCACGTGTGAGCCGATGGCCATGCGCACGATGAGACGCATCGAACATCGGACGGCTACACTTTGCCCATGACTCGCACCCGCCTTCTCGCCTCCGCTTTCGTCGCGTTGCTGCTGCTCAGCGGCTGCGCGCACAAGGCCGCCATCGCCGAACCGAAGACCGACGGCACGTTGGTCAGCGCGGCTTCGCCTGCCGAGCCCTCGCAAGCCGTGGATGCGAGCGCTGCCGAAGCACCGCATCCTGCTGCCGCCGACGCCAAGCGCGCCACGGATGCGGCTGCGGCGGCCGCGCTGAACGCGGCGGCAGCCGCAGATGAGCCGGAAACCGCGACGACCGACGCGCTCGCGGACGACAGCACCGTCGAAGGCGATACCCGCACCGACGCCGAACGCGATTTCGAGGCGTTGTACGGGCAGCAGGACGTATACGGCCAAGACGTTTACGACCCCGTCGCCGATTCGACCTTGCCCCCGCCCGCGCAGCAAGCCGCGTCCTACGATCCGTGGGAGAAATTCAACCGGCGCGTGCATCGCTTCAATAATGCGGTCGATCGCCGCGTCGCCAAGCCGCTCGCTACCGCCTACGTCAACGTGGTGCCGCGGCCGGTGCGACTGGGCGTCGGCAACTTCTTCAACAACCTCAGTCAGCCGGTCAGCGCGGTGAACGCCTTACTGCAGGGCAAACCCAAGCAAGCCGGACAAAGCATCGGCCGTTTCCTGCTCAACAGCACGCTCGGCATCGCCGGTATTTTCGACCCCGCCTCGGCCGCCAAGATTCCCAACAAGAGCGAAGACTTCGGACAGACGCTCGGCGTGTGGGGCTGGAAGAAATCGCGTTATATCGAATTGCCTCTGTTCGGTCCGCGCACGTTCCGCGACATCGTCGGCATGGCCGGCGACGCGCCGCTCTCGCCGATCCGGCAGATCGAAGAAGACCGCGTGCGCGTGTTCCTGCAGGGACTGCAATTGGTCGATCTGCGCGCGCAGTTGATGTCCACCGACAGTTTCCGCGAAGGCGCGGCCGACGATTACGCGCTGGTTCGCGACGCGTGGATGCAGCGCCGGCAATATCAGATCCAAGCCGATCGGCCGCGCGAAGGCGAAGACGCGTTGCCCGATTATCTGAAGAACGACGAAGACAACCCGACCGTGCCGATCGACGCGATGCCATCGCCCGATTTGTGAGTCCGCGCTGCGCGCCGTTCATTCTCCGATGTCGTCCAACTCGCGCGCCGGCACCGGAAAAAACGTCCAGAACGGCACGCGGTCTTCTGCCCAGCGCACCGAAGCTTCGCCGAGAATCTCCAACACCGTGTCGAAACTCTCGCGGTCGCGTGCGCGCCAATCGCTGGCGTGTTCGAGCACCAAGACGTAGCCCTCGCTGGGCCACCACGACAGGTCGTTGACGCAATCGGCCAGAGCGTCCCAATTGGCGCCGAACCAGTCCGGGAAGCGCAGCGCTTCGGCGATTCGGGTGAGCGCCGTGTCGCCGCTCTCGCAGCCGCGCAAATCCACCGGCACCACCGCGTAATGCAGCGCATTGCCCGCTTCGACCAGATCCTCGCGGTCGCGCAGATCCGCGAAATACGCGCCGGCTTGATCCGTTGCGGTCAGCAACGCACTCAATTCCATCCCTGCGTTCATCGCACGGGCTCACGGCCGTCCAGCGTGAAGCGCCGGAAGCTGCGGTAGTGATCGTCGGTGTAGAAGAATTCCGTCGGCGGCCGTCCGCCGGCGACGATGCGTCGCGCGCCGCGGTCGCGCGAGCCCGGCGTCTTCACCGTGTATTCGCGGTAATAGCCGCGCGGCTGCGACGGCAGCTTGCGTTCGCGGTTCTGGAACACGCTGCCGTCTTGGCGGTACGGGTACGGTCCGCCGCCTTCGATCGTACGCAGCGTGGCGATGGCTTCGGGCGGCAGAAACGACGGATATGCCGTTCGCCCCGCACGTGTATCGCGCGCATCGGATGCGGACGCCGCGTCTTCGCCGACATCCGAGGGCAGCGCCATCGGCGGCGGCGCTTCAAGCGCATCTGGCGCTTCGCGTTCGCTGCCGGCGTTCGCCGCCGCATCGCTCGTCGCGACGGTCTGCGACTGCTCGTGCTCCGGCGCGCGGCGCGGCTGCTGCGACCATAAAAACAAACCGACCACCGCGACTGCGGCGACTGCGATCAACACCTTGCGACGCATGTTCGTCTCCCGTCGGGTTCGACAGCGGATTCGTCAATCAACGCTACGCCTGGGCCTGCGCCCGGGCTCTGATCGTCGTCAATGCATACGGCGGATGTCACTCCGCGCACGCGCCCCGCGTCATCCGCAGGTGATCGCGACGATGTTGCCTCGTTCGTCGAGCTGGATATTCAGGCGGTCGCCGCGGTAATCCATCGTCACCATGCCGTCGTGCGGAATCACCCGCACCGATTTGGCGCCGCTGGCCGTCATCGCTTGCTTGACCACCGCTTCGTTCGCGTTGCGGCCGATCAGGCCTTGCGCGGGTTCGGCGTTGCACGTCTCGTCGCCCAAACCGGGACCGACGCGAATCTGTTCGTCCGGCACGGTTTGGATTTCGCCCGAACCGGGGCTGCCCTCGACCGCGCCCGGTTCGCCGCCGACCGCCGCCGAGTCCGGCGCCGACGCATCGACCGCGGCGGGGTCCGACGCGCTCGCATCCGCGGCGCTCGTATCGGCAGCACTCGCATCGGACCTCGTCGAAGCGCCCGGCGCCACCGGCGCGCAGGCGGCGAGGGTGAGCAAGACGAACGGCATCGACAGTCTGGACATAGCGGCGCTCCTGGTGGAAGCCCGAGTATGCACAGACCGCATGCGGTTTGCGTAAAGTGCGCGTAACGCGGCCGCATCGCGTCGCGATTCCGCGACCGACGCCGCATTCACGCAGGACGCACGCAAGCGTATGGACGAAACACCGACAAGCGAAGCTTCGACGAGCAAGAGCGATACCGGCGCACGCAGCGTCTTCGGCGCGCTGTTCGTGCACTGGAAAGTGTTGTTGCCCGGCGTGGGTGCTGTGTCGTTGATCGCCCATTTCTGGCGCATTGGCTACGCCCCCTCGCTGTCGTTCGGCGATGTGGGGACGGTGTTGGGGGCGATGTTGTTAGCGTCCATGGTGAGCGTATTTGCGGCGTTTGCGTTGTTTTTGATTCCATTGTTCGTTATCAGTCAATGGGTCGAAGGCGGTTTGTTGCGCGGGCCGCCCGTTCCGGTTGCCGAGAGCGAGCGGCTCTCCGATCGTGCGCGCAATGCGAGGGATCGGCGCACGCTTCGGGGCAAACGCTCGAAGGCGTTGGATCATCCCGCACTGCGCCTAGATTTTAGTTCCGGCAGTGTCGTAAGTTTTTGTACCGCGGGTTTAGCGAGTATCGCGGTCTATACGCTTGTGGTGGTCGTCGCTTACTACATCGACTCTGCCCGTATTGGGGACGCATTCGTCCTCATCTTTGGACTGAGCTGCGGCGTGGATTTGCTGTTGTTCTTTTCAATCAATAGGACTCTTCTCAGAAAGTACTTGCGCTATTTGCGCAAGCCGCGACAACAGTGGCTCATATTGTTTTTCGTTTATATGGGGTCGTGGCCGATGGTCATACTTCCTTTTTTGAAAGCTGGCGCCGAATATCTCGACCGAGAATGGCTGTGGGCGTTGGGCATTTTATGCGTCATGCCGTTTGTTCATTGGGCGTGGTTCGTGACATGGCGCGTGAAAAAAGCGTCCATCTGGGCGGTCCGAATCGTTCCGTTGTTCTTCGCCTTGGCGGTATCGGGATTGCCGATTGCATTTCTGGATTCGACGCTGAATGCCTTCGGCCTCGGCATGATGCGCAATGTCGATCTGGTGTTGACCGCGCGCGGTTGCGAGATCGTGCATGCGGCGTGGCCGGAGCGCGTCTGTGCGCCGGATCATCGCGGGGCCGCGGACGCGTATCGCTTGGAAAATGTCGAGGTGCTGACGCGCATCGGCGAGCACTACTTCGTCGCGGCGCCGGGTGCGCTCGACGACGAGACCTTGCCGCGGTTTCCGATCCCCGCCGGCGAAGTGCTGAGTTGGCGGCGGCATCCGCTGAGCAAATCTGTGGGCGAATCGTCGAAGTGAACGAGGCCGGGCGCAGCCTCAGCCTCAGCCTCTCGAAACCGAACCTGACGACAGCGGTACCGATACGCGCCATCGACCGTTCATCGCCGCGCATGTTGACAGCGGCCGGATTGCATTCTACAACTGTAGTACGACAGTTGTAGAAGAGGGCGACATGGCCGACGACATCGTGTTGAGCGACCTGCAGTTGGATTTGATGCGGGTGCTGTGGCGCGGGGGCGAGTGGAGCGTGGCCGAGGCCACCGACGCTCTGGCCGAACGCGCGTTGGCGCATACCACCGTGGCGACCTTGCTCACGCGTTTGGAAAAACGCGGCGTGGTGGAACTGCGTCGCGACGGCCGACAACTGCTGTATCGCGCCGCGGTGAGCGAAGCGCAGGTGCGGCGCAGCATGGTGTCGAGTTTGATCGCGCAAGTGTTTCGCGGCGATCCGAAAGCCTTGCTCGCGCATCTGGTGAGCGAGCGCGAAGTGGCCCGGGGCGATCTCGAACGCGTCCGCGCCTTGTTGCGCGAGGATGCCGACGGCAAACCGACGCCGACGAAAAAAAACAGCGGTCGCAAAGGGGAGAACGGGCGATGAGCGAAGCGATCGAACTGTTGGGCGGTGCGCTGATGTTGTTCGCGCTGCACGCGACCTTGTTGTTGTCCGCGGTGTGGTTGATCGAACGCCTGGGTGGATTGAAGCATCCGGGCTGGGCGGAACTCGCGTGGCGCCTCGCGCTGTTCGGTGCGTTCGTGTCGGTCGGATTCGAACTCGCTTCGGTGCGAGATCGCGAAGATTCGCCTTCCGTCAGCGCACCGGTTGCGATCGAAGCGACGGCGGCGCGTGCGGCGATATCCGAAACGCCCGCGCCTGCATCATCGTCGGTCGTGGCCTCGCCGCACGTGCGCGCGCAGGAGAACACTGTCGCCGCGTCGAATGCGCATGCCGATACGTCGCTGCCGACACTTTCGCCGCCGCCTGCGCGCGTCTGGGAACTGGATGCGCGCGTCGTCGCCATCGCCCTCGCGGTGTGGTGGTCGGGTGCGTTGGTGTTCGTGTTCGTCACGCTGCGACAAGCGCTCGCGTTGCGTCGATTGAAGCGTCGCATCGCGCGTCGCGGCGAAGCGCCGAGCGACGCCGTATGTGCGGCGGTGGCGAATTTGTCGGCGCAGATGGGCGTACGTACGCCTGCGGTGCATGTGATGCCGGATCTGGCCGGTCCGTTGGTGTTGTCGGGCGTGGCGAAGCGCAGCGCGATCCTGTTGCCGCGCTGGGTCGAAGGCCTGGACGAAACGCAACGCGTCGCGTTGCTCGCGCACGAAATCGCGCATCTGCAACGTCGCGACCCGCTGTGGCGTCCATTGCAGCGAATCGCGCTGATTCCGTTGTTCTTTCATCCCTTGGCTTGGCGCGCGGTGCATCGCTTGGAAGCGCTGGCCGAAACGCTCTGCGATCGCGCTGCGGTCGAGCGCAGCGGCAGCGCGCGTGCGTTGGCCGAATGCCTCGCCGAATGTTTGGCGCGTCAATCCGAATCGTATCGATCCGAATCGTATCGATACGAGCGGCGCCATCCGATGTGGGCGGTCGCGATGGCCGAACGATCGGACGGCATCGTCGCTCGCGTACGTCATCTTCTGGAGGCTTCACCCATGTCGTTATCGTCGATTCCAAAACCCGTTCGCTGGGGCGCCGCTGTCCTGGCCTTGTTCGTTGTCCTCGCATTGCCGGGCGTCTGGATCGTGGTGCGCGATCGCGACCAAAGCCTGCAAATCACCTATCGAAACGGCGGTTCATCGTATCGAATGACCTCCGGTTTGCCCGTGGTCGGCGACCGTTATCGCATCGATGTGCGCGGCGATGTCGAGTTCGATGCTCGCGAAAACGATGTCGTGCGTCTCGGGCCGGGCGCGTACGTCGAGATCGAAGAAAAACGCGGTGCATTAGTGCGCTCGATTCGGATCGTCGGCAAGAACGGCCGCATCGTTCGCGATTACCGCGTCGGTGAGGTCGCACGTCCGCTCGATGCCGAAGGTCGCGCATGGTTGGCCGGCGCCATTCCCGATTTGTATCGGCTCAGCGGTTTCGATGCCGAGCGTCGCGCCAAGCGCTTGCTCGCCGAAGGCGGCGCGCCGCGTCTGCTCGTCGAAATCGACGCCATCGTCAACGACGGCGTGCGCGCCGAATACCTCGGGCAATTGTTCGCGCATGCGGAACTGGACGAATCGCAATTCGCGCGCGCCGTCGCGGCGATCGAGTCGATGGAGTCCGATTTCGAGAAGCGCCGCACGCTGGAGGTCGCGTTGGAGCGCGATTTGTTCGCGCCGACGTACCAAACCCGATTGCTCGCGATCGCCGCCGGCTTCGACTCCGATTTCGAGCGCGCCGAATGGTTGTCGCAAGCCACGCCGCGGTTCGAGATCGGAGAAGTAGAACGCCCGCAGTGGACAAAAACGTTGGCCGCGTTCGACAGCGATTTCGAGCGTCGTCGTACGCTGGAGCGCATGATCGAAGCCGGCCGCCCGCAGCCGATCGCGACCGCCATCGCGCTGCAATCGGCGCGTGCGATGAGCAGCGACTTCGAGCGCCGCAGCCTGCTGGAAAAAGCCGCCGACAGCGGCATCGCGATCAGCGACGGCGATTATCTGCAAGTGGTCGATGCGATGGAGTCCGACTTCGAGCAACGCGAGGCCTTACTCGCGCTGATCCGCAGCGGCATGCCCAGCCGCGAACGCAGCGAAGCGATCCTGCGCAGCTTGCGCAGCGTCGATTCGGAATTCGAACGCAGCGAAGTGCTCGATGCGCTAGCCGCGAAGATGCCCAAGGACGATGCGTTGATCCGCGCTTACCGCGACCTCACCCGCGACATGAGCAACGAAGCGCGCGGCGCTGCGGAACGCGGGTTGGACCGGTTTCGGAATGGGTAGCGGACGCGAGCCGCACGTGTAAGGTGTTTCATTTGGGTGTTCAGCGTTTCAGTTTGGAGGCAAGGTTTGCGACAGGGATGAATACGAAAGAGCGGCCATGCTTGTACTGATGCATCAATTTTGCTTTAGCCAGTCCCATCAAATCGGAGCGTGCGGTTTGGTAAGTGACATCGTGGCTTCTGCGATGACCTTCGATTGTGTATGGCTTGTCTGGATGGCGCAGTGCATGCAGTAGAAGTGCGCGCTGGCGGTGGTTGATTTGCCTTGCGAGCACAGTACCGGGCTTCAGTAGGGTTTCGGCTCGGTACTGTGCCTCGCGTTTTCTGGCGAGGTAACCATGTAATCCATTGATCGCCTTGAGGAGAACGCCGAGTTGATGATCGATGAAGTATGTGGTGTCCCCAGAGTCCGTTTCGGTGTGCATATAGGCGAGCGTATATTGCCCGCGGGCTTTCCTGAGAATGCTGGAAATGGAAAGATATTCCATCATCCAGAAGTCTGAGCGGAGCATCGACCAGTAGAACAGCGCCCGAGCAGTTCTCCCGTTGCCATCACAGAAAGGATGGTCGTACCCGATCTGGAAGTGAATAAGGATGGCTCGCACGACCGGATGCAAAAAGTTGGCGTCATCGTTCTCATTAGCGAAATCGCAAAGAGCTTGCATGCGCTTAGGTAGTTCTTCGGCTCTAGGTGGGATGTGGAGTAAGCGGCCTGTTTCATCCTCGATAACGATGTTGTCCTGAGATGTGCGCAAACGGCCGGCCCATTGTGGGTCCTCCAATGTGCCGTCAGTGAGCATCCGATGTATTTCAAAGATGGTGTTCGGCGTGAGGGGATTTGCAGTCCAATGTTTGAGTTCACGCATCGTCGCAAAGTTGTTGTAGATCATCTGCTCGCCGTAGTCGCGGGGCTTTCTTCCGCTCAGCAGCATATCCTTTGCGACTTGCGTGGTAGTCGCTGCACCTTCAAGCTGCGAGGACGTCATGGCTTCTTCGATTAGCGAGCGGACGAGGTAACGATCCTTTGAAACTGCATCGTCAACATGATCGACACCCTTAAGAGCGCCGGCAGCATCTCGCGCGATTATGAACAACTTACGTTGTAAGCTTGGGCTTAGAGAAACAGTGAAGGGCGCGCCGCGCTTGTCTTGCAGAGGTAGTACATGCGCTAGCGCCATGCGAGCTGTCTTGATCGCTAACCACCAAGCTTCATGGTTGACGCCTTCGGGCGGGGTCAAATGGCGTAGCTTGTCCCAATGGAGGTATTCGCCATCAACTTCGGCGCTGATGATCTTGCGGTTTGTGATGGCATCGAGCCCGACACGCTGAGCAAGTTCCGACCAATCTGGAGCTGGGACCGGGGGTTTCTTCATAAGGACATCATGCCAGCTAATTACTAATAAAGTAGTAAATTAGTAATTAGTTGACAAGATTTACATAATTAATTGATTTATATCATTTTAATTTTATTCGGGGCTGGCGTCGCTCAGTGTTTTTAAGGATTTTGATATGATACGCGCGTGAACAGACGAGTTGTCTATACCCCCCACTTCGCCAACAACTCTGTTTCCCGCGCTTTCGCCTTGTGGACGTGCGCTTCCTTGACGTGGCCGTAGCCGCGGATGTGTTCGGGGACGGAGGCGATCTCGGCGGCGAGGGCGAGGTTGTCGGCGGTCAGACCCGCGAGCATACGTTCGACGGTGGCGAAGTAGTCTTCGATCAAGCGGCGTTCCATCTTGCGCTCTTCGGTTTTGCCGAACACATCGAACACGCTGCCGCGCAGGAAGCGCAGTTTGGCCATCAGTTTGAACGCGGTGAACACCCACGGGCCGAATTCTTTCTTGATCAATCGGCCTTGCGCGTCTTTCTTCGCCAACAGCGGCGGGGCGAGGTGGAATTTCAGGGTGTAGTCGCCCTCGAAGCGTTCCTGCAAGCGCTGCTGGAAATCGCCGCTGGTGTAGAGCCGCGCGACTTCGTATTCGTCCTTGTACGCCATCAATTTGAATGCGTAACGCGCGACGGCTTCGGACAGATCGCTGGAGCCGGGCGCGGTTTTGTTTTCGGCGGCGCGCACCTTGGCGACGAAGTCGACATAGCGCTTGGCGTAGACGATGTTCTGGTAATCGCTGAGGAATGCGGTGCGGCGCGCGACCACTTCTTCGAGCGAACGCGACAAACGCGCGTCGTCCAGCGGCATGAACCAGTCGCGGTTGTGCGCGTTCGCCGGTACATGGCGCAGTTCGTCGGCGCTGCGCAGATCGGCGCTGGCGGGATCGAGTCCGGATTCGTGGCCTTCGGACGCGGTCGGCGCCAGCGACTTGAGCGCATGCGGCGTCGCTTCGGCCGCGGTCGGCGCGTTGACGACGATGCCCGCCGCTTCGACCACCGCGGACAAATCCACCGCGGCCAAACGGCCCCAAGCGAAGGCGGTTTTGTTCATCTCGATCGCCGCACCGTTGAGTTCGACCGCGCGCATCAGCGCCTCGTGCGAAATCGGGACCAAGCCGCGCTGCCACGCATAGCCGAGCATGAATAGGTTGGCGGCGATCGCATCGCCCATCAGCGCGGAGGCCAATTGCGTGGCGTCGACGAGTTGCAGCGCGTCGGTGGATGCGCCGTCGCCGAGCGCTGCGCGCACCGCGGCCACGATGTCGGCGGCGGGGAATTGCATGTCCGGGCGCGTGGTGAACGTGCCGGGCATCGCTTCGTAGCTGTTGAGCACGACGTGGCTGCGGCCTTCGCGAATTTTCGATAGCGCCCAATAGTCGTTGACCACCACCATATCGCAGCCCAGTACCAAATCCGCTTCGCCTGCGGCGATGCGCACGGCGTGAATGTCTTTGGGCGTTTTGGCGATACGGATATGTGTGGTGACCGCGCCGCCTTTTTGCGCGAGACCGGTTTGATCGAGCACCGTCGCGCCCTTGCTCTCCAGATGCCCGGCCATGCCCAGCAGCGCGCCGATGGTGACCACGCCGGTGCCGCCGACGCCGGTGATCAGGATGTTCCAAGGTTTGTCGAGCGCGCTAGCGAACGTCGGCATCGGCAATGCCTTCAGGCGGTCGGCTGCGTTGGCTTTCTTGCCTTTTTTCAGCGCGCCGCCGTGAACGGTGACGAAGCTGGGGCAGAAGCCTTCGACGCAGCTGTAGTCCTTATTGCAATTGCTCTGGTCGATCTCGCGCTTGCGGCCGTATTCGGTTTCTTTCGGCAGCACCGAGACGCAGAAACTCTTCACGCCGCAATCGCCGCAGCCTTCGCACACCAGCGAATTCACCATCACGCGTTTTTGCGGATCGACCATTTTGCCGCGCTTACGACGACGGCGCTTTTCGGTCGCGCAGGTTTGGTCGTAGATGAGAATGCTGGTGCCCTTCGTTTCGCGCAGCGTTTTCTGCACCGCATCGAGTTCGCGGCGATCGTGGAAGCTCACGCCGGAGGGGAAAATCGTCTTGTCGCTCCACTTCTCGATGTCGTCGGAGACCAGTGCGATGGTCTGCACGCCTTCGCTGCGCATTTGATGCGCGATCTGCGGCACCGACAGCGTGCCGTCCACCGGCTGGCCGCCGGTCATCGCCACCGCGTCGTTGTACAGAATCTTGTAGGTGATGTTCACGCCCGCTGCGATCGATTGGCGAATCGCCAGCGAACCGGAATGGAAATACGTGCCGTCGCCGAGATTCTGGAACACGTGTTCGGTGTCGGTGAACGCCGCTTGCCCGCACCAGGTCACGCCTTCGCCGCCCATGTGGGTGAAGGTGTCGGTGCTGCGATCCATCCACGTCACCATGTAGTGACAGCCGATGCCGCCGAGCGCGCGCGAACCTTCCGGCACCTTCGTCGAGGTGTTGTGCGGACAGCCGCTGCAGTAATGCGGCACGCGCGGGAAGCTGGCGCGCGGCAGCGCCAATTCGCCTTCTTTTTGCTCCATCCATGCCAACACGTCGCGGATCTGTTGCGAATCGTGGAAGCGTTGGATGCGACGTGCGATCACGCCGGCGATCCGCGCGGGCGTCAGTTCGTTGGTGCTGGGCAGAATCCACTCGCCGCTTTCGTCGTACTTGCCGACGATCGACGGCCGACTGTTATCGAGATTGATGCCCTCGAAGTTGTAGAACAACTCCTTCATCTGGCTTTCGATGAAGCTGAGTTTCTCTTCCACCACCAGAATGTCCTGCAGCCCGCGCGCGAACGCGCGAATGCCCATCGGTTCCAGCGGCCAGGTCATGCCGACTTTGTAGACGCGAATGCCCAAGTCCGCGCAAGCGCGCGCATCGAGACCGAGGTATTCCAACGCTTGCAGCACGTCGAGATAACTCTTGCCGGTGGTGACGATGCCCAAACGCGCGTTCGGCGAATCGATGACGATGCGATCGAGTCGATTGGCGCGCGCGAACGCCTGCGCGGCCTTCACCGCGTAGCGATGCAAACGCATTTCCTGCTCGAGCGGCGGATCCGGCCAACGGATATTCAAACCGCCCGGCGGCATCTCGAAATCGTCCGGCGTCGCGATCCGCAGCGCCAACGGATTCACGTCCACCGATGCGGACGATTCCACCGTTTCCGCGATGGTTTTGAAACCGACCCAACGGCCGGTGTAGCGCGACATCGCCCAACCGATCAAACCCATCTCGAGAATGTCTTGCACACCCGCGGGATTGAGCACCGGCATCAACGCTGATTGGAATTCGCCTTCGCTGCCGTGCGGCAACGTCGAGCTGCGGCAGGCGTGATCGTCGGCCGCGAGCGCGAGCACGCCGCCGAATTTCGACGTGCCGGCGGCGTTGGCGTGTTTGAACACATCGCCGCAGCGATCCACGCCCGGGCCTTTGCCGTACCACATGCCGAACACGCCATCGACTTTGGCGCCCGGGAACAAATTGGTCTGCTGCGTGCCCCAGACCATCGTCGCGCCCAAGTCTTCGTTGAGGCCTGGGGTGAACTTCACGCCCGAAGACTCCAAATGCTTCTTGGCGCGCCACAGTTCCAAATCGAAGCCGCCGAGCGGGCTGCCGCGATACCCGCTGACGAAACCGGCGGTGTTCAGCCCCGCCGCTTGGTCGCGCAAGCGCTGCATCAGCGGCAGGCGGACGAGGGCTTGGACGCCCGAGAGGTAAATCCGCCCCTCGGTTTGCGTGAATTTGTGGTCCAGGGTGTAACTCTGGTCAACAGCGGCGAGGTCGACGCTAGCCGGCATGTTCAGGTCGGTCGAAGAAGGCATGGCGCATCCCGGGCGGTGCGGAAGGGCACGGTTCCGAGGCCCGCGACGGTCGCAGGCCGGTTCCGGTGGGGGAAAAGATCGAGGGGCGAAATGTTAGCAGGGGCCTGCGCTTCGACGCCGATTTCGTGCGATACGGCCACTGGCTGAGATCTGCCCGTGGGCACCTCGAAGCGGATCGATCCCTCCCTCGATGACGCCCACGGGCGTCACACGGCAGTCGTTCGGGCTGGTCAAAATTGACATCGATGGTCAAAATGTGACTTCATGCACAGACACGCCGGGGCGAAGTACGGGCGTTGTTTCCGATAAAAATTTCATTGCAAATCAGCAACATAGCATTGAAATCATGGTGGGAATCAGTGTCCGCTGGCGTGATGCTTGCTAGAGTTGCCTAATATGCCAAGGCAGGATCGCAGTAGTTGAAGGGATGCGTATCGCCTGACTTCCGATGATTCATCGGGGTGTCGGGCGTTTTGTGTGTGGCGCGCCGGAGACGGCGCGGAAAGGCTTCAAACAGCGTGACGACACGTCGCGTTCGACCTCGGGAAGTCGAACGCGGAAACCGGGAATTCAGGCCATGTCACAACCGCTTCGACATGGCCGGGGGAGAGTTCAGTGCTAGCTAAAACGACCAGCATCGCCGTCCACCTGCGCCGCTCGCTTGCCGCATCGATTCTGATGTTCGGCGCGTTGCTCGCCAGTCCGATGGCTTTCTCCCAGAACGCGGTCAATACCGCGACGGTGACGCCTCCCGTCTCGGTCACCGATCCGAACACCGCGAATAACACCGCGACGGATAACGATCCGATCGGTCGTACCTCGAATCTCACCCTGACGAAGATCGACACTCCCGATCCGGTCGTCGTCGGCAATCTCCTGACCTACACCCTTACGGTCGCCAATGCCGGTCCCAGCGCCATTGCGTCCAGCAGCACCTTCTCCATCGTCGAATCTCTGCCTGCCGGCCTGACCGGCTGTACGTTCACGCCGTCCGCCGGCACCTTCACGGTCGGCACGATCGCTGCGGGCGCCACCGGCACCGGCACGTGGACTGGCGTCACGATCGCCTCCGGCGGCAGCGTCACCTTGACCATCGCCTGTACGGTGAGCGCCGCGACCGCGGCCAACATCACCAACACCGCGACGGTCGTTCCGCCCACCGGCACGACGGATCCGGATTGCTCCGGCTCGCCGGTCACCTGCGCCGGCGGCAATACCGGCACGGCCGCCACGACGGTCAACCGTCCGCAGTTGACCATGACGAAGACGGCGAGCGCCGCTTCGTTCACGGTCGGCGTACCGGCGAGCTACACGCTGTCGGTGCAGAACACGGGCACGGCCGCCACCACGGCGGCGGCGGCGATCACCGACACGATTCCGGCGGGCTTGACCATCGGTACATTGCCGGCGGGCTGCACCGCGGCGGGCCAGACGGTGACCTGCACGATCGCGGCCGGTTTGGCGGCGGGCGGCACGACGAGTTTCGTCATCCCGGTGACGCCGACGACGGCGGCAGCGGCGAGCGTAGCGAACACGGCGACGGTGAGCGGCGGCGGCGATCCGACGTGTCCGGCGACGGCGCGTTGCACGAGCACCGTGACGACACCGGTGAACCGTCCGCAGTTGACCCTGACGAAGACGGCAAGCGCCGCTTCGTTCACGGTCGGCGTGCCGGCTTCCTACACACTGAGCGTGCAGAACACGGGCACGGCGGCGACGACCGCGGTGGCCACGATCACCGACACGATTCCGGCGGGTTTGACCATCGGCACGTTGCCGGCGGGCTGCACGGCCGCGGGTCAAACGGTCACGTGTACGGTTGCGGCCGGTTTGGCCGTGAACGCGACGACGACGTTCGTGATTCCGGTGACGCCGACGATTGCGGCGGCGAGTCCGGTGGTGAACACGGCGAGCGTGAGCGGCGGCGGCGATCCGACCTGCCCGGCGACGGCGCGTTGTACGCCGACGATCACGACGCCGGTGAACACGCCGCAGTTGACGTTGACGAAGACGGCTTCGGCCGCGTCGTTCACGGTCGGCGTGCCGGCTTCCTACACACTGAGCGTGCAGAACACGGGCACAGCCGCGACGACCGCGGCGGCGACGATCACCGACACGATTCCTGCGGGCTTGACCATCGGCACCTTGCCGGCGGGCTGCACGGCCGCGGGCCAAACGGTCACGTGTACGGTTGCGGCGGGCTTGGCCGTAAACGCGACGACGACGTTCGTGATTCCGGTGACGCCGACGATTGCGGCGGCGAGCCCGGTGGTGAACACGGCGAGCGTGAGCGGCGGCGGCGATCCGACGTGCCCGGCGGCGGCGCGTTGCAGCAGCACGACGACGACGCCGGTGAACCGTCCGCAGTTGACCCTGACGAAGACGGCTTCGGCCGCGTCGTTCACGGTCGGCGTGCCGGCGAGTTACACGCTGACGGTGCAGAACACCGGCACGGCGGCGACGACGGCGGCAGCGACCATCACCGACACGATTCCGAACGGGATCGGGATCGGCACCTTGCCGGCGGGCTGCACGAATGCGGGCCAGACGGTGACCTGTACGGTCGCGGCGGGTCTCGCTGCGGGCGGCAGCACCAGCTTCATCATTCCGATTACACCCACTGCGGCTGCCGTCAGCCCGGCGGTGAACAGCGCGACGGTCAGCGGTGGCGGCGATCCGACGTGCCCGGCGACTGCGCGTTGTACGAGCACGGTGACGACACCGATCAGCGCACCTGCACTGACGCTGACCAAGACGGCCTCGGCCGCCTCGTTCACGGTCGGTGTGCCGGCTTCCTACACCCTGACGTTGCAGAACACGGGCACGGCCGCGACGACCGCGGCGGCGATGATCACCGACACGATTCCGACCGGTCTGACGATCGGCACGTTGCCGGCCGGTTGCACGGCTGCGGGCCAGACGGTGACCTGCACGGTCGCAGCGGGCTTGGCGGTCGGCGGTAGCACCAGTTTCATCATTCCGGTGACCCCGACGGTCGCCGCGACCCCGAGCGTGACCAACAGCGCGAGCGTGAGCGGCGGCGGCGATCCGACCTGCCCGGCGACGGCGCGTTGTACGCCGACGATCACCACGCCGGTGAACACGCCGCAGTTGACCCTGACGAAGACGGCCTCGGTCGCGTCGTTCACGGTCGGTGTGCCGGCGAGCTACACGCTGTCGGTGCAGAACACCGGCACGGCCGCCACCACGGCGGTGGCGACGATCACCGACACGATTCCGACTGGCTTGACCATCGGCACGTTGCCGGCGGGCTGCACGGCCGCGGGCCAAACGGTGACCTGTACGGTTGCGGCCGGTTTGGCTGTGAACGCGACGACGGCGTTCGTGATTCAGGTGACCCCGACGATTGCGGCGGCACCGAGCGTGACCAACAGCGCGAGCGTGAGCGGCGGCGGCGATCCGACCTGCCCGGCGACCGCGCGCTGTACGCCGACGATCACCACCCCGGTGAACACGCCGCAGTTGACGCTGACGAAGACGGCTTCGGCTGCGTCGTTCACGGTCGGCGTGCCGGCTTCTTACACACTGAGCGTGCAGAACACGGGTACGGCCGCGACGACGGCGGTGGCCACGATCACCGACACGATTCCTGCGGGTTTGACCATCGGCACGTTGCCGGCGGGCTGCACCGCGGCGGGTCAAACGGTCACCTGTACGGTTGCGGCGGGTTTGGCCGTGAACGCGACGACGGCGTTCGTGATTCCGGTGACCCCGACGATTGCGGCGGCACCGAGCGTGACCAACAGCGCGAGTGTGAGCGGCGGCGGCGATCCGACCTGCCCGGCGACCGCGCGTTGTACGCCGACGATCACGACGCCGGTGAACACGCCGCAGTTGACGTTGACGAAGACGGCTTCGGCTGCTTCGTTCACGCTCGGCGTGCCGGCGAGCTATACGCTGAGCGTGCAGAACACGGGCACAGCCGCCACGACGGCGGCTGCCACGATCACCGATACGATTCCGACTGGCTTGACCATCGGCACCTTGCCGGCGGGCTGCACGGCCGCGGGCCAGACGGTCACGTGTACGATCGCGGCCGGTTTGGCCGTGAACGCGACGACGGCGTTCGTGATTCCGGTGACACCGACGATTGCGGCGGCGACCCCGGTGGTCAACACGGCGAGCGTGAGCGGTGGTGGCGATCCGACGTGCCCGGCGACGGCGCGTTGCAGCAGCACGACGACGACACCGGTGAACCGTCCGCAGTTGACGCTGACGAAGACGGCTTCGGCCGCGTCGTTCACGGTCGGCGTGCCGGCTTCCTACACCTTGACGGTGCAGAACACCGGCACGGCCGCCACCACGGCGGCAGCGTCGATCACCGACACGATTCCGGCCGGTTTGACCATCGGCACGTTGCCGGCCGGTTGCACGGCCGCAGGTCAGACGGTGACCTGTACGGTCGCTGCGGGTCTCGCGGCGGGCGGTAGCACCAGCTTCGTCATCCCGGTGACGCCGACGATTGCCGCGGCACCGAGCGTGACCAACAGCGCGAGCGTAAGCGGCGGCGGCGATCCGACCTGTCCGGCGACGGCGCGTTGTACGCCGACGATCACCACGCCGGTGAATACCCCGCAGTTGACGCTCACGAAGACGGCGAGCGCGAATCCGTGGACCGTTGGCGTGCCGGCGAGCTACACGCTGTCGGTGCAGAACACGGGCACAGCCGCCACGACGGCGGCGGCGACGATCACCGACACGATTCCGACCGGTTTGACGATCGGCACCTTGCCGGCGGGCTGCACGGCCGCGGGCCAAACGGTGACCTGTACGGTTGCGGCGGGTCTCGCGGCGGGCGGCAGCACGAGTTTCGTGATTCCGGTGACGCCGACCTTGGCGGCGGGTTCGTCGATCACGAATACCGCCTCGATCAGCGGCGGTGGCGATCCGACCTGTCCGGCCGCAGCGCGTTGCACCAGCACCGTGACGCGGACGCTGAATGCGCCGGAGCTGACGTTGACGAAGACGGCTTCGGCTGCGTCGTTCACGGTCGGCGTGCCGGCTTCCTACACCTTGACGGTGCAGAACACCGGCACGGCCGCCACCACGGCGGCCGCGACGATCACCGACACGATTCCGACTGGCTTGACCATCGGCACGTTGCCGGCGGGCTGCACGGCGGCGGGCCAGACGGTGACCTGTACGGTCGCGGCGGGTCTCGCGGCGGGCGGTAGCGCCACCTTCATCATCCCGGTGACCCCGACGGTCGCCGCGACCCCGAGCGTCACCAACAGCGCGAGCGTGAGCGGCGGCGGCGATCCGACCTGCCCGGCGACGGCACGTTGCACGCCTACGATCACGACGCCGGTGAACACGCCGCAGTTGACGTTGACGAAGACGGCTTCGGCCGCCTCGTTCACCGTCGGCGTGCCGGCTTCTTACACCTTGACGGTGCAGAACACGGGCACGGCCGCCACCACGGCGGTGGCGACGATCACCGATACGATTCCGACCGGTCTGACGATCGGCACGTTGCCGGCGGGCTGCACGGCCGCGGGCCAAACAGTCACGTGTACGGTTGCGGCGGGCTTGGCGGTCGGCGGTAGCACCAGTTTCATCATCCCGGTGACCCCGACGGTCGCCGCGACCCCGAGCGTGACCAACAACGCGAGCGTGAGCGGCGGCGGCGATCCGACCTGTCCGGCGGCGGCACGTTGTACGCCGACGGTGACGACCCCGGTGAATACCCCGCAGTTGACGCTGACGAAGACGGCTTCGGCCGCCTCGTTCACGGTCGGCGTGCCGGCTTCGTACACCTTGACGGTACAGAACACCGGCACGGCCGCCACCACGGCGGCATCGACCATCACCGATACGATTCCAGCGAGCCTGACCATCGGCACGCTGCCGGCGGGCTGCACGGCTGCGGGTCAAACGGTGACCTGTACGGTTGCGGCGGGCCTCGCTGCGAGCGGCAGTACCAGCTTCACGATTCCGGTCACGCCGACAGCGGCGGCGACGCCGAGCGTCACCAACAGCGCGAGCGTGAGCGGCGGCGGCGATCCGACCTGCCCGGCGACGGCGCGTTGCACGCCGACGATCACCACCCCGGTCAGCCCGACGATCGACGCGGTCAACGATGGCCCGACGACGATTTCGTCCACGGGCGGCACCACGCCGTCGGTGATCGGTAACGACACGACCAATGGCCAGCCGGTGGTGTTGAGCGGTGCGGGCACGAACGCGAGCCTGACCCCGGGCACGGCGCCGACGCCTGCGGCCGGTTCGATCACGATGAATCCGAGCGGCACGATCACGGTGGCGCCCGGCACCACGCCGGGCACGTACACGTACCCGTATCAAATCTGCACGGTCCCGGCGACGACGCCGGCGACCTGCGACACGGCGACGGCGACGGTGATCGTCAGCACAAGCCCGATCGACGCGGTGGACGACACCGGGACGGTGGCGAACGGTGCGGCGGGCGGCGTTGCGGTGCCGAACGTGCTGGTGAACGACACGCTGAACGGCGTGCCGGCGACGCTGGCGACGGTGACGATCGCGCAGGTGAGCACGACGAACCCGAACGTGACGATCAACCCGGCGACGGGTGCGGTGAGCGTGGCGCCGGGCACTCCGGCGGGCACGTACACGTTGGTGTATCGCATCTGCGAGATCCTGAACCCGACCAACTGCGACACGGCGACGGTGACGGTGACGGTGGGTGCGGCGTTGATCGTGGCGGAAGACGACACGAACGCGGCGCCGATCAACGGTGCGACCGGTGGTGTGGCGTACGCGAACGTGCTGAGCAACAACGGCAACGGCACCGACACGTTGAACGGTGCGGCGGCGACGCTGGCGACGGTGACGATCGCGGTGGTCGCGCCGGATCCGAACGTGACGCTGAACCCGGCGACGGGTGAGGTGACGGTGGCGCCGGGCACTCCGGCGGGCACATACACGGTGACGTACGAGATCTGCGAGATCCTGAACCCGACGAACTGCGACCCTGCGGACGTGGTGGTGACGGTGACGGCGCCGGCGATCGACGCGGTGAACGACACGGGCACGGTGCCCAACGGCGCGAACGGCGGCGTGGCGGTGCCGAATGTGTTGGCGAACGACACGCTGAACGGCGCGCCTGCGACGTTCGCGACGGTGGCGATCACGACGGTGGTGCCGGCGACGCCGATCAATGGCGGTCCGGTGCCGACGCTGAACCCGGCGACGGGTCAGGTGACGGCGCCTGCGGGCACGCCTGCGGGCAGCTACACGATCACGTACACGATCTGCGACCTGATCAACCCGACGAACTGCGACACGGCGACGGTGACGGTGACGGTGGGTGCGGCGCCGATCGATGCGGTGAACGACAACTACGGTCCGGTGAACGGCGCGACGGGCGGCAACACGCCGAGCGTGCTGGTGAACGACACGTTGAACGGCAACCCGGCGACGGTGGGTGCGGGCGGCAACGTCACGCTGACGCCTGGCACGGCGCCGACGCCTGCGGCCGGCTCGATCACGATGAACCCGGACGGGACGATCACGATCGCCCCGGGCACGACGGCGGGGACGTACACGTATCCGTACACGATCTGCGAAGTGCTGAACCCGACGAACTGCGACACGGCCACCGCGA